>Ga0172375_10001603_pt1 | contig 36155 bp, 24 predicted proteins | sample LakKiv1m_FD_114537 | JGI IMG/M metagenome (GOLD analysis project Ga0172375, IMG submission 114537) | Freshwater microbial communities from Kabuno Bay, South-Kivu, Congo - kab_092012_11.1m | ecosystem: Environmental > Aquatic > Freshwater > Lake | place: Democratic Republic of the Congo... | reverse complement strand
TCAACATCAACATCAACATCAACATCAACATCAACATCAACATCAACTCAGCGGTTATTACAGGGGCGATTCAGTGATAATAATTTGTGTTTAGAATTATTATGAATTGAAAGAAACAAATTGTTATGACTTGGTTTAAATGACATAAAATATTATTTTTTTATTCGTATTAAGAAAATTTTATATTTCTTTAAAAGATTAGTTTTCAAATCTCAATTTTTTGGTATCAACACAAAAAGAATCCGCACAGTACTGTGCGGATTCTTTATTTCACTCAATTAACTATTAGGATCCGGCGGTAACTGTTACTCTGGCAGTCGCGTAATCGTTAATGATAACGACACCAACTTCCTCGTAAATTACCCAACCTAATCTTAATTTTTTCGGATCATCGGCTGGAAGAACGGTGATGTCCTGACGAATCGGGAACGCACCAACGTACTCAGCAGGAGCGAGCAATAGAACTACAGTCGTGGGGCACTTCGAGCTAACATGAATGTCAGCCGTGAAGAGATGTCCAAACAAACCAGTCGTCAAAACTTCCTTCTGGGTTGCTTCATCATACACTGTCTTTCCGAAGTTACGAATGTCAGCATAACGAAGAGCATGACAAACTATCTTCCCAACGGTTAGGTCGTGCTGCTCAATTGTTGCAAAAGCTTGATTGAGAGCGTTCAAAGAAAGCGCTCCACCAGTACTGATCACAGTATTAGCCGCAGGAATTGCCGCTATGACTGCGTTGAAGATGTTAAGATCCTCTTCCTTCTGGATGGCTTCCTTAGCCTTAATCTGAGCTCTGTCAACAATATAGAACCTACGAGCCTTAATTTCCGACAAACGAATCGTCGGGTTGGTAGCAATTTCGAACGTAGGAACGAGAATTTCTTCACCTTCCGTAATTCCGTCCGGAACCGCGCCTCGACGAGAAATAACGAACGCTGTTGCACGAACGTCCTTCTCATAACGAGCGTATGCGCCCTGAGGTAGTTCGTCTACCATGAGCAACTTACGACCAACTGCCTGATACTCTAGAGCCCTACGAATCGGTTCAACCATAGCCTGAGCTAAAGCAACGCGACCTTCGGGTGTGTCTAATGCCTGTGCGATAAGAGCTTCTCTCTCCGCATTTACTGCCTTTTTATCAATAGCCATTTTATTATCTCCTTTTAGTTGTTCTACAGGGTTTTGTAATGCCTATAGAAAAAACTGTTATTTTTAATTATATAGTTAACTTGAACTCAATATACGTGTTGGTGTTTTCGCCGCTGAGAGCCTGATCGCCATTGATATTGACGCCCGGAACTCCAGAGGGATATGAACCAGACTGCTGTGTTAGACGAGCAACTTCGATAGGCGTAGTCATAACTGCTGCGAGGCAGAGCTGACCAGCCTGAGCGCCCAAGGAAGACAATACAGCTGCCGATCCGACGTTTGCCTGAAACATATCAGTAGCAAACTCGCCACCGCTATGATATACAGTCATTTTGCCAGATGCCTTGGTCTCATCATAATAATCCGACGCCCTATTCTGCCAGCCAGCTGCAACGCCGGGCATGGAAGAAGCGGTTGTGGACTTCGTATCACCAGCGATTCCGTATGGGATGTAATACGGTGAACTTGTGTCGCCATCGATTGCTGTACCCTGCAATACGACTTCCGTTACGCCCGTGGTAGGTCCCAATCTTAGCGAAACCACTTGGCCTTCCTTAATCGTCTGTCCTGAGGCAACCGGAAATTCCGCGGCTACCACATGAAATTTTTCAACTAATGCCATTTTAATTCTCCTTATTATTTTGTTTAATCACTGCTCACTATTGGCAAGTTTTTAATCGGCTTTATATCTCAAAATTAAATCTTTGATTCCTGATTATTACTTCGGCTTTATACTGCTGTAGTTAATCGATGATGTGCCAATTTTTCTTACAGATATATTGTTCTTTTTTTTTGAAGAAAACCCTTTTTTTATTTATAACTTTGTTGGACCAAAACAAAACCCCTATTTTATTAGGGGTTTTGTTAGTTTTCGTTTTAGTTACGACTTATTTCTCGCCATACTGAGTGAGGCTTTTATCAAAGGACTGACTTCCAATCGTAAAGCTAGAAGCAAGTTTCTTAGATAATTCATTAACCGGATTCGATGCCTTTATTTCCTTGGATTCCATAATAATTGCCGGACCCGCATATACTTCCTTAGCGTCCTGAGTTTCGGAGACCTTCTTAACCCTAGGATACATATTGTCTGCAACCGAAGCGATCTTGTCGATTTCAAACTTAGAGAGCGCTTCAATAACGTTCTCATAGGCTTCTTCGGGGATTCTCTTCGTAGCAAGCAATTTAGCTGCGGTTTCAACGGCCTTCATTCTACGGGCTGTGGCGATCCTCTCAAGCTGAATGTCTCTTTTCTGCTGAACATTCTTGAGCATTTCGTCATTAATTCCGGGCATGCCTTTCTGAACTTCCTTTTCGTGACCCATATAGGCATTGTCTATCGGAACATCCGGACCTGACAATTCCTTATTAATCAAGGAATCAGCGCCTTTCTCTTCGCCCATATAAGCCTGAGAACGAGGAACTTCAGGTCCCTTGTTAGGCTCATTGATTAACGAATCAGCTTTGGCTTCTTCGCCGAGCTTAGATTCATTGCGAGGAACTTTGGCTTCAACGTCTTTTTCAACAGTATCGACCTCTTTCATTTTCTTAGCTTCCTTGACGGTCTTTTCATCCTTGGCAATAACAGTTCCCTTGATTTCATTGTTAATTGCAGGCATACCCTTCTGAACTTCCTTTTCGTGACCCATGAACGCAGAATCAACGGCAACATCGGGGAGCTTCAATTCTTTATTGATCAAAGAATCTGCTTCCTTTTCTTTGCCCATATAAGCGTCCTTGCGAGGAACTTCAGGTGACTTATTAGGTTTATTCAAAAGAGAATCGGCTTTAGCTTCATCTCCAAGTTTCTGTTCGCTGCGAGGAACCTTGGCTTCGACATTACCTTCGATATCCTTAACAACCGTAGGTGTCGCCGCAACCTTGATAATTTCCTCACCAACCTTCATTATTTTATGAGTTTGCATAGCTATAGCCATATCTTTCTCCTCTGTATCTGATTTTATATCTGAAGACGCAACATCCGAAGATGCTGTGTCTGATTTAATGTCCGAAGAAGGGGCAACATCCGAAGATACGCCAACTTCTGTCTTTTCTTCTACAGGAAGAACTTCGGCGGGGGCAACTGCTGCCTTAGCCGCATCCGCAAGTTCCTGAGCCGCTTCTTCGCTAATCTCTATTGTTACCGTCTCTTCCGCAGGAGCTTCGCCCATGGGAGGTTCAGCGTCAATAGGAGCACCAATGTCAATATCTTCTTCTACACCAACCATAGGTTCTTCAACTTCTGGTGCGGGTTTGAACAAGTCATTAACGGCATCAAGATCCTGAGCGGTCAAGATCTTCTCTTTACCAGACTTAATATCATCAGCAAAGGCCATCAAGAAAACGTTATCGTCTTCCTGAGAAGCGAATTTCTTCTTAAGGCACTTGCAAATGGTTTCAGCCTCTTTACGCTCATATTTATTCTTCATCTGATCCTCGACACATTCATCCATAGGATCCTTCTGAATATAAACGCTTGCCAATTTTTCCATATGACGAACCTTGTTAAGACCCAGTTTCTCAAGCTGACCGCAAACGCAATCCGCAAGAGGCTTACCTTTGCAAGGACCAAATGAAGCTACTGAATTGCCACCCCATTTCCTAGCAACTCTTTCAATACAATTTGCCATAGGGAATTTGGTTGTGCCATTAGAGGCTTGCTTAATCATACCCTGAACTTTGAGCATGGAAGCGAATTTAGAAACCGCTTCTTTGCATCCAGAGCAACCTTCAATGTTAGGAACCAAGTCCCATTTAACCCTGAGATAGCTTTCTTCAGGATTATTAACATTGATTACGACATCCTTCTGAACGTCGGTATTACAAGCAGGGCACTTATATTCAGTATGTCCATCGCTCTCAACCGAAGCCTTGCACTGTTTCATACCGCAAGCAGGGCAAACATGGCCATTCTTAGCCTGATTTGAAGATATTCTGACAATAGAGCCTTTATCGAGCCTTGTCTGTGCCGCAACAGGAAGGGCAGGAACTTCGGGGGCTTCTGGAGCACCCGTAGCTTCTTCTGCGCCTACACTCCTTGTGGGCTTAATAATCTTGAATTCAACCTCTTTCTTAATCATACCTTCATATTCAGCGCCGCAAGCATTACATGTTCCCTTGAATGAGCCTTCTTCGTTAGTTACATCGACATCCGAACTGCCGCACTCAGGACATGTAGCACAAAGAGGCTGTTGCTGTCCGGCTGTAGGTATCTCGTCTGGAATTTCGGCATCTGCTTCATCGGTTGTCAACGCTTGAACTGGTTGATCAACTGGAGCCGCACCGGGAAGACCAGCTTCGGGAGCGCCGGGAGCAGTTACAGCTCCGGGTGTTCCGGGAATTCCACCGCCAGCACCACCAATTTGTGCTTGCTTCTTCATGGTTGTAGAAGACGCAGCCTTGGGTAATCCTGTTTTAGGATCAAGTTCACCGGCGGGAGCAGGGGCGGGAACAGGAGCCAATCCCAAATTAGCCTCCAATCCTTCACCAGCTACATCTGCTTCGGGAACTATTTCTTCTGTTGCAGGTGCTATTTCTTCGCCAACAGGAATTTCTACGCCCTGTTCGCCAGCATCAGTCTGTACGGCTATCGAAATAGTATCGCCACTAATAGTAACATTAGTAATTGCCGCTAATTTAATGTTCTGAGAAGCGAGAGCGCCCCTTGCGAAACTCTTAATGGTCGACTTAAAATTTGCTTCGTCTTTGGACTTACATCCTACCTCATTAAAATCGGTTTCAATGATGGTATCTGCCTTTTTGCTCCACTTTGCTCTTTCGGCAATACGTGTCTGCTTGGCGTCCTCTTTATCCAATGAAGCAACAATAGCCTTTCTTTCGTTTTCTCTGGATTCCTTTTCAGTCACAGAGTCTTTAAGTGCCTTTCTGAGCTCTTCCTTCTTACTACCCCTAATTGTTTCTTTCTGAGCCGAAGCGAGTTTCTGATCAACCATCTTACTAATGCTATCAGAACCATCTTTGCCTTCAGATACAACGTCCAAAGCATCAATAATAACTTCAGGATTAATTGTTACATCCGAAGCAACCCTCTGTAATCCGCTAACTATTGTATGGGCAATTTCCCTAGTGCCAACACCCGCCACCTTAATATTCTTTTTGCTCCAGTACGCAAGCCTCTTACTATAATCAACATCTTCTCTATCAGATGTATCAAGAATAGCATTACCGAGATCATAACGATCTTTGGTTGAACCTACAAGAGTTGAAGCTACCTGAGTGGCCTCTTCGGGTGTGCAACCGGTGGAAATGACTGTATTAGCCATAACATCGATAACTGCCTTCATGTGATCGCCCGCACTCTTAAACATGGCGGAATTTCTCTTTGCAGCCCTAGCCCAAGGAGAATCGATAGAGCTAAGCTGTTTTTCCGTAATAACATCGGGATCGGTACCTGTTCTGTTAGGTTCCAATTGTGCCTGTGTTATCTGGGTAGGAGTTTCAGAACGAGGAGAAACATTACCAGCGTCATCTAATTGAGCTTCGGTAATAACTTCTGCATCTGTACCAGTGCGAGGACTGAGTTTGTTACTCTTCTCGTTTAGCTGGGCTTCGGTGATTACTTCCTTTTCACCACTTCGTTTTTCATCAAGCTGTTTTTCTGTTATCTGATTCACACCCTCATCGGTCCTAGAGTGATAAAGACCCTTCTCTTCGAGTTGGGCTTCCGTTATAACTTCGGGAGCCTTATTAACAGACTTGGCTCCAGCTTCTTTAATGTTATTTGTCATTACCGCTTCTCCTTTTTTGTTTTTTAAGTTAGTAGCAAATTTATCCAGAAAATACGTAGCCGCCGTTTTAGGATTTTCCTTAATCATTTCTTTTTCTTGTCCGCTCAACATTTCGTATGTCCATATAGTTTCAGACGGCTCACCTATTTTGTTTTCTGCAACAATTATAAATGAGTCATCCCTCTTCTTAACAGATAACTTATTACTGTTATCCTGCACTGAGGGCACTTTATCTATATACTCAAAGAAATCTTGTTTTTCCTTCCACGAATTTGATAAAACTTCAGTAGCAGCCTTTTTCTGTTTTAACTTGGCATCAACCGTAAGTCTCTTACTCATATCATTTTCTCCCTTATTATTGGCATTTTCTATTAAATTTATTAGATTTTTAGCTACTTTTTGCATTTTATTAACGTCAAATGCCCTTGGTTTTACAGGTGCAGTAATGGGCAATTTAGGCGATTTAACCAATGGCGAAGTAGGAGCCCCTGATATGGTTCCAACAGCAGGAGCAGGCGCAGGAACAGGCGGAGCACCAGCAAGCGGAGTTTCAGATGCCACAGGTTGAACTTCAGGAGGCAAACCAGCAGGAGGCAAAGTAGGTGCACCGGGAACAGCAGCCGGAGGAGTTTCTGCTACTCCGGGTATAGGTTGAACATTACCATAACCAGCACCAATTAATTCATCTACAAATGTCTGAAGATCAGAAAGTATTCCCACTAAGTCGCTGGCAAATTCTACTTCCACCTGTTGTCTGTTTTGTATTAATTTAATTGATATGCCTTCAAGAGTTTTTAGAACCTCATTAAGTTGTGTAATTTCTTCTTGTCCGGCATGTTTCTCAATGGCCGATGTTTTGATCATATATAAAGAGTTCTGTATGTTGGCGACCTTCTTCATAATCTCATCGTTTTGAATAAGTCCCTGAATACGGCAAGAGGGACAAGCAGGATCAACAACAGCACTGAGTTCTATAAACTTAATACCATAATTATATTCAAATACCGGTTCCTTATTAAACTCTTTAACTTCACCGGTAACAACATTCTTAGCTTTGCCGCTAAATGTTCTGCCTTTTCTTTCTCTGATATGAGCGCAATAATCTTCTGTTTTTTCGGCCTTATTACCGCAAATATTACAGACAGAATATTCAACCGCGCAATTATGAACCGCTACTCCGTCAGCAATATAGCATTCATCGTCTTCCACTGTAAGATCATAAACGGGCTCATTAAAATTTTCTACATAAATATTTTTAACAGGACATGCCATAAATTTATTGCCTTTGATATCTACAATAAATGTTCTTCCGGCCTTAATTATTGCATGATTACAATTATTCTGAGCAAATTTAATTGATTTGCCAAATATATCAGAATTATTTGAGCCCGCTGATAAAGTATGCTCAATAGTGTTTACTTTAACCACACTATTCTCTCCGGGTATTCTATTGGCCGAACTTATTATCGATACACAACCCAAAGCAATTAATAATGATTGTACGTCTTCGAGTAATCCTAAATTAGCACTTGAAAATTGATAACTACTGGTATGATTTTTATTAACTTTATTTGCAACACAACCATCGGTATCTAAATATCCAGCCAATAAATTCAATGCATCTTCTTTGAACTTAAGGTTGAATTTGATTCTTTTACTCTTGCTTCCACTTCCTATATTGTCTGCAAACCATTTAGCTAATTTTCTATCATACAAACTTATGTATAATCCGTTTCTATTTTCACAGACCAAATCATAAGGTTCACTTTTAGAATATTTTTTTAATATATCTGTTATTTTCTTTGCAAGCTCTATTTCGTCCAGTCCAATACAAAAACTTATCGCATCATATTCGCCCTTTTTGTCCTTCTTTAAATAACCATCGCCAAGATAAGCTCCCACAATATAATAAAAATCAGAATTAACACTGGCGCCATCTTCTATTTTAAACTTAGATGGAACAAGCATAAAATCACCTTCTTTGACACAATCGGCATGAACGAATTTAGCATCATCATTATAATTCTTGATTCTCCATCCATCCTGTCCTATTGATTCATCTATATATCCCATTCTCGCGTTATATTTGCTGTTACTTGCAAGTCTTATGGCTTCTTTTTTGTTCGCCTCAATCAAAGAAGATTCTATCGTATATATTGGGTGATCATTGGTAAACATTGGGGTTTTATGATAAGTAACAAGATCGAATGAATACATGGGTTTGCCAAGATATTCGCTGTGAACTAATTTAACTTTCTTCTTGTTGTTATAGGGAGTCAAAACTTCATCGCCAACTTCAATTTCAGATATTTTTTTCTCACTTAAATCGGACATTGCAACAAGAGATTCTCCGTTCAAGGCTCCCATACTCACTCCCGTTATGTACTCTTCTTCGATGCTTCTACATATGTGAGGATACGCTTCCCTATCAACAAAAGATATCGTGTAAATGGCTTTTTCTTCCGGCACCCATTCAGCAAAGATAATTTTACCCCTAGCGTTTTCTACATTCTGGTTATCATGATTAGTAAAAAATGGAACGCCGACAAAACTTGGACATGCCCTTATCAATTCCTCTTCTGAAAAATAATCGCCATTAGAGTTGGGTTCATTGGCCTTAATAGCTTTTGCCCTGAAGAATAAAGCTGTTGGATGTTTTTTAATTTCCGATTCTATTATTTTGGCCGTATCGCTACCGGGTTTTATAGAAATTGTTCCCGAAGCCATTTTAATCATTTTATCGCCCTGAATATCAAAATTCAATGGGATCATGTCTTCTGGGCACTGTGCAATTTTATAAATCATTATAATTTCTCCACATATTTTCTAATGACCTTATGAACCTCTTCGGCCTCATCATCCTTGTTCTCTAAGTCCAACTCTTCTGCTACCTTAATAAGATTCTTAATCGTACTTCCCATAAGATATTCGAGTTCTTTTGCCATATCTCTCTGAGGAACAGGTTTGGATTTAGGTTTAGGTTTAACTTCCTCTTTTTCCTCTTGTGTGGCCTTTTCTGACGGCAGTAAATCTCCAACATCTTCCTTGATCTGTTCGGGAGAAACAGTTTTTGATTCGGGACTTAAAGGCATAGAAGACACGGGTTCGCCTCTTAACATCGATTCTTTGGCCTTTCTTAACTCTTCTGAAGTGAAGTTTTCAAGATCATCGGAAGGAATAAAAGCCACTGCATTAGACGGCCCCATTCTTGTGCCAGAAATAACATCAGTAGTCTCTGTGGAAAAATGAATAGATGCCATTTCCATCGCAGTTTTCAAATCGCTATATCCTGTTGCCTCAAGCATTTCATTAGAAGTAGTAATTGCATCATCTAACATATTTGAAATGTTCTTTCCGTTTCTTTGGGCTTCATGATTGACCTGTAAAATATGTCGCTGTACTTCTTCGGGAGATATGATAATTGGATCTTTGCCCTTATACTTCAACCTGTAATTAGCCGCTTTACGAGCAGGATCAGCATTCAATCTGTCTGCGATTTCTGTAGGATCTGTCAACCCATCTTTTAAAAATTCGAGTATTTCTATTTTTAGAGCCATTTGTTTGGACATTAAATCATTAGTTGTAAGAGGGCTGAATCCTTGAGCGCCAAATCTGCCTCTATTTGTGCTTTTAAACTTTGGCGGAGGAGGAATACCCAAGGCAGCAGCTTCGCCGGATATTTTAGCCTCTTCCCATTTTTGCAGGGTTTTATCATACATATCTTTTAATACCGACATGTCCCTCAATGCTTCTTCGCCAACTTGAGCAACCGTCTTATTTTCTGCCCGAGCCTTATCCCTGAGCACCCTGCTATACCAAGGTCCCATCATTTCGGTCAGTATTTTTTCCCACCCATTAGCATTAAAATCTATCTGGCTTCCTTCACTTACCATTGGGGATCTTGCAATAAAATTCTGGGTTTCAGGATTGGTTTCATCTAGGGTAGGCACAAATTCCTCTACGACTCTTCTTTCCGCACGTTGTCTTGAAGGATCATATTCTTCTTTAGCTGGACCCATAATTTTCAAACCAAAATCTTCAGGAGCAAAGGTAATTCCAAAAGCCTTGTTATATTCCTCAATATTTTTCGCTAATGCCCTTCTAATATCATCAGCGGTAGCCCTTTTTCTCGGAAGGACAAATGAGGCAAATTTTGTTTTACCACTTTCTTTAACATGCGAAATACCATGACCGCCGCCACTGCTTACATAAGGACCTATCTGAGTTATATATCCGCCGTAAGAAGGATGATAACCAACAAAGGTTTTCATCATTTTACCGGCCAGTTCAGTATTTATGCCGTATTCTTCATTGATTGCCCTTAAATATCTCGATCTGTATATTCCGGCATCACGAAGAAGTCTGTTTAAAGATTTATCTGTTGAAGCCCAAAGCACCCATTGATCTATAGGATCCGCCGACTTAACCTCAAGATCATCCATGGAAGAAGGTGGCTGGGAAGGAGACCGAGAACCTGTAATTTTAGGAGAAGATATTAAAGATTCATAATCCCACCACTGAAATTGAGGTCTGGTTCGCCAATGCTGATAACCCATTGCCTCAACATATCGGCCATTTTCTTTACCTAACTTTTCCATTAAGTTAAAGAATTCCATGTCAATCTCCCTCTTCGGACTTATCAGATGATTCTTCTCTCAGAGCTTTCCACTTTTTTATTTTTTCAGATAATCCCTGCAAAGATCCAGCCGTATATGGCCTTAAATTCTTGGGTATTGAAATTCCCCACGTTTCCTTGGCATATTTAGCTGCACCATCCATACTGTCAAAATATTTTCCTCCAGCAGAATAAGTAGCCGGAAGTTTTCTCACACCGGCAAAAAACTTCGCTCTTGGCTTATGAATATTGGCCGGAGACAAAATAACATAATATTCAGACTTACTATCAACATCTTTACCCTCAAATCTGAAATAACTGCCGGGACCAACAATATCTTCAAACTGTTCTTTTAAAAAGAGAGTCTTATCCGTATAAGCCTCTCCCCATGTAATATTTTTTTCTACAAGCTTTTCTCTAGCAAATATTTCTCTCATATTACACTAATCTCCAGCCTACCAGAGGAAACGATACAAAATTCCCTTGCTAATTTTTTCAATAAAACAGGGAGAAAATCCTTTTTTTATTTTAGAAGTTTTTTCTGAGATTCTAGGCTGGATTCTTTCTGCATAATAGTCTTCATAACAGCGCTCATGACCCTTTCAACCTGTTCATCGATTTCTTTGTCTTTAAATCTCAATACTGTCCATCCTAGCTGCGATAACTTCATATCCCGCTCTTTGTCGTGCTCTATTTGCTTTGGTGAGGAATGAAAAGCCTCGCCATCAGCCTCAAGTGCTATTTTAAGATGAGGAAAGGCAAAATCAATAGGATATGTAATAGAGCCAAATTTAACTTCAAATTGAGGCACAATAGGATATCTAATCAGGCCATTTTGACTGTATTTCTGTAATTGGTCAAGTAACTGCCGCTCACATTTAGTAAAAATAATCCTGCCTTTAGCATCTCTAACCCCTGTCATACCGGGCTGATTATCCTTCTGAGACTGCATTTTCTTATAAACCTTCATTTTTTCGGAGTCCATTCTTTCCCTAGTCTTTTGTTTAAGAATCTTGCCACCATAATTAGAGGGATTTGCAATATTGGTTTCAGAAACAGTTGTTATAGAATTTTTAACTGATGCCATAGGTGCCGCCGGTGCTCCTCCCGGTGGTGCTGATATTGGCGCTCCCCCCGGTGCTCCACCCATGTCACCACCCGGTATTCCGCCAGCTTCGCCACCCATTCCCGGCATTGGAGGCATTCCCCCACCACCACCGCCACCACCCATTCCGCCAAAACCTCCACCCATATCTCCGCCCGGTGCTCCTCCGGCACCGCCCATTCCGCCACCTAATACTGCTAACTGAATGGCATCGTATCTCTTGCGTTCTATTTCCTGATCGGGATCAAAATCAAAGGCCTCAAGAACAGTTTGAGCACTGAGCAACCCCTTTTCATAAAGCTGTAATACAAACGTCCTGAACTGCTGCTGATCCCTAAGATGCATTGAGTTCCATTTAATCTTGGGATAAATATATTCTTCTTCTTCGGAGTTAGCATTCTCATCTATAAAGCCTTGTCTCTTGGCTTCAGGGAGATAAATTTTCTGTTCAACCCAGTTAGCAACTTCTCTCCTGAAAGTCTGCAATCTTTCAATCATTGCTTCTATACCAACAGCGGCGTTGGAAAATGAAGGCCCCTCCCCGTTCAGCAATGCATTATTAATCATCATGCCATCTAGTATTTCCTGATTAATTAAATCAAACTCATTAGAGAGAGTGAGTACCTTACCAGCGCTACCGTACCAATCTAATTCAAATGCATGATGGGTAACAATAGTTAAATTAGGATCATTAACTGTTTGGGCTAATTGTTCTTGAACCGCTGCTATATCTGCCGGACCTGCTGGACGTTCATCATTACCGACCTTAACAATCTTAATAGGAATAATCAATCTTTCGGCAACGATCCATTGAGCAACCATTAATTTGGTCTTATATGAAAGGATAGGAAATAATCTTCTAACCATACCAGTTCCATAACGATCATATCCGCCTTCTCCATACTTCAAATGATATACGTTTCTATTATCAAGTCTAATTGGCCTGCCTGCGGATACCAATGCTCTAACATCGGGAGTAAGCCTGTCGTATCCCGGCGTCCTTTTCTGCACCATATTAATAAGTTCTTCATCGGGCTTCAGTGCAATAACAGCTTCGGGATTTATTGGAGAGGTATAAACTTCTACATAATCGGGGTTAAGAATAACTATGCGTCGAACGGTACCGCCATCGTGTTCGCACAATTCGTCACCATTTTTTCCAGTACCGCCACAGTTTTCGCAAGAAATTTCTACGAATGGAAAACAATCTCCAAGTAAATGAACTTCATGGCTTATTAATCTTAACCACTTTGAAATTTCCAATCTGTTTTTTAATTTATCAAAATATTTTTTAACGTCCCTGTCTTTACATTCATTTTCGTAGTCATTCATTGGGAACCCGGAATTATGCACGGAGATTCTATTTGCAACATAAGAGTGTTGATTTTCAATCGATAGATCGTAGAGATCGCCATCGTAAACATATTCCTGTATTGAATAAATTTTACGATACATATATTTGTCTTTTACGAAATAAGGTATATTATGCGCATATTCTTCATCAATATTCTTAGACTCTTTAATTTTATAACTTAATTTATCAAAAATTCCGCATGCTCGTCTGGAAATTCTAATATTGTATACTGTTTGACTGGGCGAAGGGAGTCTTGTCTTTGTATAGGAATATTCTACGCCAATAATATCACAAATATTAGCAATTTGGTCTGCGAGCTTTCTAGAAACACCAACGCCTTGAAAACCATTATTGGTATTATAGCATCCGTCACCGCTATAAAATCCGGCCAAAAAGTGTATTAGGTTTTCTTTTGAACATTTCATAATCCATGGCGACAATCTTTTGGTACCATACGATGACAATCCGGGGCATGATCCATTTAGGTCGTCAGCAATGTTTTGGCCATACGCAGACACAACGGTTTGTCCATAAGAAGGAAGAGTTCTGACGGTTACACTAATGTCTCCATATATCTTGATTATTTTGTCCCTAATTTCTTTTGCCAATGTATCGTATTCATTAATGTTTAGAGTAAAATAAACACCCTTGTAATATTTTTCAATTGCACCCTTTTTATCTTCGTGCTCATAGGGAATGCCGCAACCTTCGGCAGCATATATTCCAATTAACCATGCGAAATCGTTGCTGATTTTAAAATCTTCATCTCTGTCATAATTACAAGGAGACAACAGAAAATCTCCTTTTTTAAGGCTTCCTGCTTCTATGCATTTTATTTTATTGTTAGAATCAACAAATATTTTATGTCCCGGAGTTACCTTGAGAAAAGAAAAATCTTCGCCACATATTCCGGCAATTTTGATTTTTAACATTTTTTCATTTTGCGTGGCTCTTTTATTTACCTTAACAACCCGATTAATTGAGCCATCGTGTGATCTAACTAAATCGCCTTCAACAACAGAGGAGATGCATTGCTGAGAACCATCCGCCATTAAAATTTGAGTATGCGGCTCGAAACAGTAAAAATCTATTGAAGCTGCTACCTTGGGTTCATTCTGGTAAAAAAATCTGCAATTAGAACAAACATATCCGTCTGCCACCAGTGCTTTTCTTTCATTAGGCATTTCTATATCAAAGCCCTTACCGGTATATGAAAACTCTTCTATCTTATCTATCGGTTGAGCTAAATAAGTTACTCCGTCTTCTGTATGGTAAAATTTCAGGGCTCTTTCTTTTTTAGGAATAAAATCAAGAGCCACCTTATCCCCTCTCATATACGAAGAAATATTAGTAACTTGCGAGCTAGGAACAAATATTCTATAGCAACAATCCGAATCTGTAGGATAGCGTGTTCCGTATAAAGGATATTTCCCTAAAGATCCCACTATTTTGCACGATATTAGCATCCAATAAATTTGATCTGCCAAATCTTTAGAATAACAATTGGCGACGAGATTCTTGTCTTTAGATAATGAACCATCGCCGTCAAAATACCCCGCCAAAATATTTAATCTTGTTTCTCTATCTAAATCGAAAACGGCCTTAGAGAACTTTTTTTCTGTTCCCTTATTGACAATATATCTGCTAAAAAACTCATATGCCTTTTTAGTAGTTACGCATACCCTCCAACCCTTGCCTTCTCCGTGCTGTTTGGAAGATATAGTGCTGTCAAAATTTTCTTTTAATATTTCCTGACAACGAATTAACGCTTTTTCATCTTTGCAACCAGTAAATCTAACATTATAGCTACTATTGTAATTAGCGATCATTCCATCGGCAATACAAAATCCTATCAACCATGCCATATCCTTATTGATTGAAACATTGCCAACCTGAGGAACCGGGGTCAATAAATAATCACTACGTTTAACTTCATGTGCTTGGACTCGTTTAATCAATTTATCCTGTATCTTGACTTTTTCTACCCCATTAGGAATGATACCTCTTTTGGCTCTACTTTTTTTACCATCGAGAACTTTTCTGTTTTTACGATGTGATTTGCCATCTAAAACAAATATATAATGTTCTTCGGATATTCTAATTGCCCTGTGATTTCCAACTGGTTCAAAACTAAAACATTTTTTATCATTACAGTCTCTCATTCCAATACGAGGTGGCTGATTAAAAATACCCTCTGAATTCATTATTTTGGGATAATCAGATGTCTCAAATATAAATCCGCCTGTTAATGAATCCTCTATAATATTACTGCATCCAAACGGAGTATTCTCTAAATCACTATAGGTAAAATCTTCCAGTAATATTTGGGTATGAGGAAGGACCGTCCACTGATATATCTCTAACCTTTTTGAAGGAATCTGCCAGTTAATAGGTGTATGTACTGGCGAAAAGAATTGTGGCTGGCCGTAAATCATACCTCCACCGGCGGCTGCGGAAGCGAATCTGGTCATACCTCCGCCGAAAGCGCCGCTGACAGATGTAGTGGGGGCAAAATTCTGATTAGGTATGTGTTTATAATCGGGGGTATGAGGAACCTGATTTTCCCTCATTCTTGCAGGATCTTGATTTCTTAATGCCTGAAAAGTTTCGTCCAAATTAGATGTTTGAATAATTGGAACGCCTGAACCTGAATCTGCCATAACATCTCCCAATATTATTTATCACACGTATTATACAAAATGTGTGACAAAAAATGTGTGAATAATTACTTTACTTCTACTGGAAAATCGTCGCCTTGGGCAGATGGGGCTTCATCGTTTAAACCAACTTCTGAGGCTGCGTCCTGAATGTTTCCGTTTTGCACATCCTCAATAACGCCAAAACCAGTATTCAGATCCAAGTTATTACTTAGTCTAAACTGTTTTCCGGCATCTGGACCATCGACAATCTGAAGTGTAGGTTGACCGTTCTGGCTTGAAACAACTACTACTGGGGTTTCGATTTTAAGAACCGTCTTTTGCCCATCTGCTACGGTTACTATATCAATATCCTTCTTGCTCACCAAAGTAGTTCTATCGGGTACGGAAAGATCTGCTGTTTTAGTCATTTTAACAGTATCGTGGGAATAAACAACTCCGCCGTGAGAACTTAGCATTTTGGTAGCAGCCTTGTAAATACTGGCGACGTTCAATATGCTTCGGCTATAATGTTCGGCAACCTTATAAATAATATCTTCATCATTTAGTCCTGCCTGTTTCATCTCAATAATATCATCAAAAATTTTATAAGTATCATCAATGGGCTCTTTTGTATCTATAGAGGCCAATTTAACGAACTTATTATTTGACGCCGTTAGATCCGTGGTTTTTTCTCCCCTGCCCTCTTCCAGTCTTCTTTCTGTTGAATACTGGTGAGGTCTTGGTTTACGGGTTCTTTCGCCGAGAGCAAGTTGCATATTATTTCCGCCGTCGTCCCTGAATATCTGGAATCTCTCGTTTATATATCCGCCGACCCATTTACCATCCTTGTCTTTGAATTCCCTAGAGAACTTATCCATAACGTGTCTTCTCCATAGGGCTTCTGCGCAATAAATTCTATTCGGATCGTCGTCAAGCACCATACTGTCCAAGCAATAGTGGCGGCAGTTATATGTACTGATCAATCTTTTTCCTACACTAAATGGAAGTTTCGGGCATACCTTTAGTTCCAGATCCCCGTATACCGAATCCTGCCTCATCATTTGGGCTTCTTTTATAATCTTATTTGTCATATTCTTCCCCTCTCTCGTTATATTATATCTACTTAAAATACTGAATAATATTTCTGCAGCATTACCGTCTTTACCTTCAAAAACACTTCTACAGGTTTGAACTATGTCCTGTTCTCTATCCTTTCCTACCACCTGCATAATATTTAAAGAGGCTTCATCGGGCGTTTTAAACGATTTCACCCATTGCCCCAAATCATTTGAACTTGTAAAAAATTGCATGGCTATATTTATTTTCCTGCTGTTTCAAAAGCACAGTGTTCCTTACACTTGGGGCAAACACCTATATCCGAATAAGACGGACCATCTTCACTAATCAACCTGTCTTCTGCGCCACAGCAATTCGAAATCTTTTTGGGCTCTTTTGTCCACCCAGCTTTATTTCCTGCTTCTTCCCACTGACTTTTTGATATAGTAATTTTCATTTTTTCCTCTCAAATCCGCTAGGTGTTGGTCTGTCTTTATATTTCAAATGAGGTCTTATTTCCTCAAGTCCCTTAACAGCCTTTTTAATGGCGGTTTTAGTCTTGCCTATATTATTTTTTTCCAGTTGTTCCAAGGCATTTTTCAGTCCATCGTATACCTTTTCCATGTCATCTGCTAATACAGCTATACGATAGATTTTCATTTAAATTATTAAGATTTATAACCCATGCTTCTATATTCTTCAACTGTTAATTTTCTTGGGCGTCCTACTTTATTTAATGTTTTTCTAAATAAAGATATTACGTTGTCTACATCTTGTTCAGCTTTTTCTAGGTCAAAATCAATCATTCCCTGCAACGATGTTCTCCCCTCTATATTTTTCATGTAATATTCTTGTGCCAAACCATCTGCCCAATGCCACACTTCTTCGGGCAGATCCACTTCTTTTGTATGTAAATAAGATCCATCCGGACTTATAGTAGCATATGCACATTGAAAAGCCAAATTCGTTGCTTCTCTCATCTTGTCTTGAAAAGAAGAAACTAATTCTTCTGAATTTTCTACATCTTCGGCGACTTTCATCCAACCAGCTTTCTTTCCCATTTCTTGCCATTGACTTTTGGATATTTTAATTTTCATTTTAATTCCTTTCATTATTGAGCCATTGACGGATCAGATTTTGCCAATTCTCTAATTTGACCAATCAACACTCTGATTTTCTGTCCATTACCGGGCATAGTATTAGACTGCATCTCTACTGTTTTAAGAGCATTATCAATAACGGCCATCTGATTATTAGCCCGAGGTGCTCCATCTTGAGGCGAACCGGCTACTTGTACGGGCTGCTGAGGAGCTGGTTGTGCAGTTTTCATCCATCCCGCCTTTTTACCCGTATCTTCCCACTGACTTTTTGATACTTTAATTTTCATTATATAGCTCCCCTATTAGATTATTAATCCATTTGATTTAAGTGCTTAGCCAACTCATTACCAAAATCTTCCGATATACTACGTGCAGGAGATTTGGAAGCTACAAACTCATGCTTTTTCTTCTCTTCCCCACGAATTTGTTTTTTGCGCTGTTCATTCATTTCCTTTAACTGTTCTCCGGCTGTTTTTTCGGGCAATTTACTATAGTCAAAAACCTCACCTTTTATACCGGGCTGAGCATTTAAGCATTCAGTAGGAAATACATGACGGCTGGGGAGTATTTCTTTTCCTGTCATTGCTTCTATCTTTTCCTTTTCCCATTCTTCGTGTCTTGTCTTCTTGGCCGTTTCTTTTGCCTCATTTTCCCTTCTCAGCCTTGCACCGGTATCTTCTGCCTGACTATCTATTAACTTGCCTATGGCGTTGGGGTCACTGATGCTGTTCTGGCCTCTTGCTACCTTGGATTCAGCATTGGCAAAATAATCTTCTCCGCCTCTAACAGGAACAATACCCGACATAACTGGCCTGTCTGATAATTTAGATTCTCCCTTAAGTTCGGGTTGCCATTTTACCTTTTCGTGACCATTGGCTATTTTTTCTTCGATTTTAAAAGGATCGCTCAATGTTACTGTTGCAGATGTGGTTTTTACCATCTTGGAATCGGGCGCGGCAACGGTTATTTTATCTATGAAATCTGATGGACTAACTGCCTTGAATTTAGACATATCCATATTGCAGGCCGATGCATATTCTTTTAATTCGTCTTTGGTTTTAGATGGCCACTGCATATTGTAATAATAAACAGAATTAGAAGAAGCACATTTCTCTATTTTGTCTTTTTCTAAAACAGCTTCTTCGTCCGAGATATTGCAAGACATATTTAATATCTTATCAACCTCTTCGGATTTAAGCGTATTGTTATCAATATATTGCGACGCCTGCTTGTTTTCAAAAATCCATGTCGGGGCCGTTTTTTCTTCTGCCATTCTGTTTATTTTCATGTGTATCCTCTTATTATAAACTATCTCTGAAAACTTTTTAATTTTTGCGGGGGAGTTTCGGGAGTTACCGGTGCCACCAGCAATCCTCCGAAATAAAAAATTCCCTTCTCTGCCAGTTCATCGGTAGGATCTATTTGAGGAGCCTTCCTTTTGGCCACAATTAATGGTTTTGTTTCTTCTGTTTTTCTCTTTCCCACAAATTGATTATTTTCTATTAATCCCTGTTTTTGCAAATAACCAAACAAATAATCAGTAGATGATTTAACTTCCTGAGCTTGTTCCTGTTTTTGCGATGGCTTTTTGTCCATATCTTCTTTCTTCTTTTTCTTGGGCGATTGTTCCTTCAAGTGTTTTTCCTGTTCGCTCAGCGGTTGTTCTTCCACCAACGGCAATTCTGAAAATCCTGTATCTCTCAGTTTTTCCATTTCCTTGGCCGGTTCAACTTTAGGTTTAAGATCGGTTTTTACTCTGCCGGTCTCAGGATCAACTTCTCGCTTAAATTCCCATCCTTCTGCTGACATTTCGCCTTCGGGTACCGCTTTGGATTTATCAGAACCGGTCATTACTTTTTCTATTGAATCGGGCAATTTTAATTGGGGTTCGGGTTTATTAGTATATGGATTAACGCTCTGAACCGTCTCAAACTGTGCCTTGCCAGTAAGATATGGCTCAACTAAACTTTTTATCTGTTGACCTTTCTCGGCGACCAATTGTGCTAAAGCGCTGGTCTTGCCCGTAGAAATAATCTCCGCCAATTCCAATAAATTAGGCAGGGTTAAAGGCAATCCTAAACTCTCCCATGACTGAGGATCAACAAGTTGTCCATTTTTGAATAATTTCATTGTATTGCGCCAGTCTTTATCCAGATCAAGAGCCTGTTTGATAGTATTCTCAAGAAAACGGAAACCTATGGATTTCTGAACTAAGGCGTTTGCGAATGCCTTCCAGTTAATAGAACTAATCGGAGTTTCGGGATAATCTTTTCCAAACTTTTTAATGGCACTGTTAATCAATGACTCAAACGCCTCTGCCGATTTGGGTTCGGGGACTTCTACCTCAACTTTTGCCCTCGATCTAAGCGCGGCGTTTACCTGATCAATATGGTTGGTGGTCATTACAAAATATACTCTATTCTTTACAAATAATTCATCGTTGGCTCTGTTTCCAAAAAATTCCAGAAGCTTTGCCACTAATTCCTTATCTACTTGATGTTCGCTTCCGGCGTCGCTTGTTGCTAATTGCCTGTCTATTTCATCCAAAATAAAAACGCAGTCTTGGGCTTTCTTTAAATAAGACAATAACACACGGGCATTAGCCTCTGTGTTTCCGACCCACTTATTCTTCTGATCTGAAATATCAATCTTATAAAGATTATATCTCAAAAGATCGGCCAAAGCACTTCCCCACACGGTTTTTCCCACGCCGGGTTCACCATATAGCATATAAAAATGTGGCAAGTGGGCAGAACAATTATCTTCAATTTCTTTGTCTAATTGAGCATTATAAGATATCAAATTCTTTCTTTCTTCCATAAGAGCCTGTATTTCTTGCGATGATAATTTGCCTTTTTGACCCACTGAAGCCGAATCCGAAACCCTGAGTTTTCTATCAATTCCTTTAATCAGACCTTTATTGGTTTCATAAACACTTCGAAGATATTTCAAATAATCAATGGCCTTTTTAACAGTATTGATATAAACAGACCAATCAGAACCCTTTTCATAGGCGTAATCTTCAAAATCAATTTCCCGATCTATTTTAGCAAGTCCCTTAACGCCCGAACTCAATTTGCCGCCTACGTTATCTTTAAGATCCTTCACAATGCGATCGTCATCAAACTCTATTTTTTCATTGACAATATCGGGACCAATTCGTTTTATTCCAATTGAAATAGCGGTTCTTACTGCGTCAATGGCATCCTTTTGTCCCAGACCAATAATCTGATTAATAAGCTTTTTCTTGGTGTCTTCAGAAATGTTTATAAGGGCTTCGTTTTGATCATCAATTCCTTCCTGTATCTTAGCTTCCTCAGCACGTGCCTCTTCGGACTCCATATAGTCTGGATATTTTTCCTGAAGTTCCCTGTATTTCTTTCTCAAAAGAGTATTGCGAGCATCCCTTATATGTGTTTTAAAAAGATTTCTGACTATAATTTCTGCTTCCTGTTTATCAACCGGCGTCATGTTCATCTCAATTATCGAACTGGCCGGAAGATTGGATATGGGCTTTGAAGAAACGACTACAACAACTCTATTGCCTCTTGCAGCCGCTTTTTGACCAATACTGTTATCTCTTTCCAAATTGCTTGCATTTTTACCAACAAAATCTAAAAATATTCCTCTGGATAAACCTTCTAGTTGTATAGAATCGTCTTTGGGTTCTCTTATGCAAAGTGCCGATTTATCAAAGTCGTCTAAAATAAGAACTTTCCCTGTTTGTTGAGCTATTTTCTTATATGCCGCATCGAGCTGAGTATAAATGCCCAAAATACCCGAAACAATACGTCCGAAATCAGCGTGAGTGCCATTACCAAGAAAAGCGAGCCATTGGTCTTTAACTATTTTTAAATTAGGATTAGAGGTATAGGCATCTTCCAACTGTCTTTTAAGAATCTTGACTTCGTGCAGTATTTCGCCTTCCTTTTCTTTCTCTTCCTCTGGCCTTATTTTAATATTATTTTCACGACAATGCGTTTTCCATTGCTTATACGATACGACCTTTGACCATAATTCTTTTGACTGAACTATAACATTATTTTTAGGATTATAGTTTATAAAACCATCATTATTTCGCTGAATTCCGCCGGTCAAGCTTTCCACATCCAAAGCTGCACCGATCGGACCATCATTAAGCGCTTCCATCATTTCTCGTCTGTCTTTTATCCATCCTTCTCTCTGCTTTTTAATTTTTTCAAAGTCTTCTGGATTAGGAAATTTAACGGCACCAGTATAAACGTCAAATATTTGTCTGTTTAAATCCCTGATAGTGCCATCGTATCGTTCTTCTATTTCCCTTAAGGCCGCTTCATATTGTGCCATAGCCTGTCCCTTGGGGGTTAAACCAACTGCGGGCTGAAATTGCTGCGGCTGAGCCCGGCGTCTTGGATCGGATGCAGATGCTCTTTCATCTACCATTCTCTGCATCTCTTCGGGGGTAGGCTCTCTTCCGAACCTTTTTTCTATCATATCTTTCGTCATGCCCAATTCGGTTTCCAGATATTTTCTCGTTAATTTGGCTTTAGTCCCTAATAATAAATTTTCTAGTCTTCCTCTGGCTGGCAAAACTGATCCGGGAACGCCCTGTATTGCATTCTTGGCAAAATATTGTGGAGAGACAAAATATTCCCGTTCCAAATCCACTTGATTATAATAATATTCGTCCGCTTTTTGTTGCTGAAGGGTTGAGGGAGATTTGCCGGCCAATTTGTCTAGGGTAGGGAAATTAAATATGTCACTATTTGATGCAGGGAAAACCTTCTTTATCAATAGTTCCACTAACGGTTGATATTCATCGTGGGTAACAAAATTAACTATTCCAGTAGCGGCTTTCAAACGACTTATGATTTCTTCATATTTTGGGAGACTCAACATTTCTTTGGTCATGTTGGCTTCCTTAACCATTTCATCATCGCCCTTTACGTCTATGAAATTACCAAGGGTAGCGGTTTTTTGAATTCTTTTTTTGTTTAAGGCTTCAAAAAAACCATCAATTTTTCGATTGAGCTTATCTATCTTCATAATATCTATATATTTCTTTAAAAAACGCAAAAATCCTCTACAAAGAGATATAGATTATTTCGATATAAGGCAGCAAAAAACCTTTATATTTCTGTATTTTTTATTATACAGAAATATTGGTTTTTTGTGTTAATGTTAATAATGATACGATTATTTAAAGAAACTAACGTCGGTGAATTTCTCTAAATCAAACTTGTTAGTATATTCTTTAGTAAAGCCAAATTCCGCCTGAGGGTCTTCCTCTTTCTTTTTTTCAGAATCCATAAGAAAACGATCTCCTAAAATTAATTCTGAAGTATCTTCGCCCTTGGTAGAACCAGTACTCTGTTCTAATACCTTAACAAACATTTCTGTGTTCCAAGGTATGCCCTTCTTATTCTGTTTAAAATAATAATTATGTGTGGCCATCTCAATTATCAATATATCTACGTCTCTTACGGTAAATCCTTTCTGAGAGGCCAGCGGAACAAGTTTGTCTAAATCAAGAGATTGTATGTCCTTAAGAAGATCATCGATATTCTTATAACCTATTGGAGGTAGAAGCCCTCTGTTTTTCATTCTTCTAGGGGCAGACAAAAATGCCTCTTTCATACTCTTGTCATCGAATTCATTAATATCAATAACCAAATCAGCACGGCCAGACCTAAGTAATGGACCAGTAATATTTTCCTTATGATTAGTGGTCAAAACAATAAATATGTCGTTTTTTGCAAACAAGCTGTCTTCCTGACTATTTTGCAGCCAGTTCATAAATTCAGACTCTACCTGTTTATGAGCCTCGTGCATGCCTTGACCAGACGCAGCGGTGGAACCTATAGACCTGTCGTATTCATCTATTCTTATTACTACATGACTTGCCTTGGAAACCTTAGCAAGTGCCTTTCTCATATTTTCCGATCCTTCTCCGACCCATTTGCTATGAGATGCGTTAATATTAAAATCCCAAGCGTCAAAATCAAGAAGTCCGGCAAAATGAACTGGGAACGCAGAATTATGAGTAACGGTAAAATCCCCCAACAAAAATTGATGATCACCATTAACCGTAAACCCAAAATATTCTCCGTCACCAATTAGAGAAACCGATATACCACATTTTAGGGTTTTTTTCTGAGGATTATCATGACCCATTTTTCTTGGCAATTTGATGGGTATCCAAGATAAGTTTCCTCCTATGGTAACCGTATATGCCTTAACCTTATAATTAAGCGATTTAATACCCTTATATCCTTCGCTCCAAAAAGATTTTAATCCAAGGCTTCTGACTAAAAACAAAGTATCTAGTGCCAACCTTTTATTAACATTTGTAAACTGAATAGATCCGGTCTTTGTTTTATAACCGTCAGAATCGATTAAACCAGCTAGGAGCTTTAGTCTGTTTTCTCTTGAGTTTATTAAATATTCTTTAGGTATATGTTTGTCGTCTAAAACACCAAGAGAACGTAATGCCATTTTAATTTTGTTATTGCAATAACCGCTTCCTTGTCTCGGAGAAAAATTCCATGTTTTAGTCCGAGGAGAATCTTTATGTGTCTCTTTTCGAATAAATAATCCATTGTCGTCAGCCCATTTTTCAAGCCACTGATAAATTTCAACGTCTTTGTCGAATATTGTAATAGCGGGTTTAAGAGCGGTACCATCTCCCAACCATAAGCCGAACCAATATGCATCTATCGGAATATTTTTTTGGGGAAATTCTACTCCCGTTTTCCATCCGTTATGATATTTCTTCCATTTTTTGTTTTTTTTACAAAAGTCTTCTGCCGAAATAAATATTACCTTATTATCGGATGATTTCTGAGCATTTTGAAGAGAGAGAATATGAGCATCGTTACAAACATAAGAGTCTCCATTCTTTTGGATAACCCTATAAAGAGGGCCGACGCCCTTATTAGTAGACAAAACCTTTCTCGGCTTCGAATCTGGTCCCATTAATAAATCCCCAATTACTACATCTTCGGCGCTCTTAACACTGCCATCGTACATAACTATCGGCGTCCCCCGGCCAAGACATTTTCCCACGCCGCCCTTACCATATAGGATAATTACATGCGGCATTCTGGATCTTATAGCATCCATGTCCCTAACAATGTCGGCGGTGTCTTCTTTGTTCTGAAGTATTTTCTTTTCTTCTTCCTTCAGCCTATTAATTTCATCAAAATCCCTGACTATCTTCTTGACATCAAATGTGAAATTACTGTTTTCAGAACAAATATAATCACCCCAAGGTTTCGGAGTAAGATGACTCAAGCCAACAGCATCTTCCATAAGATTGCGATTAACCTTTTCCCTGAGGTTTTTAACAACTTTGGACGCATCTATTTCCTTATTGGTTTCTGTACGATTTGAAAGCGATTCTGAGAATGCATCGGCGGCTTCTGTATATGTAAGGCCACAAAGTTTCCTCACTACCTGTTTCTTCTGGCTCTCATTAAATTTTACATTATATCCGCCATCGGTATATAGCTGAACAAAACTCTCAATAATATGCTGTGCCTCATATTCATCGACGGGATCAAATTTTAATGTGCGAATCTTAAAAGGAAATTGTAAGGGCTCATTAGTAATTAAAAGAATCCTGCATCCCAGTTTTACCGATGGATTTCTAAAATTATCAAAAATCCAAAGATTTCTAGCATCGACTTGACCGGGTTTCTGACCGCAAAAATCCATGCAATAATCCAGATTCTTAATAATCAAGAGCCTATCTTTAAAATCGCCGGTAAGCACTTCTTTACGGTTAACGAATCCATCCATTTTTCGCTTTCTTTTGCCGGTTTGAGCATCGGTTTTGGGAACTTTAACGTCCAAACCATGTCCGCTATCCTGTTCGTCGCAACTTCCAAAAATCAAGGCTTCAAGATATGATGATGCCATACCTCTTCCGGGAGAACCTTTTTGAAGTTCAACAGCATCTATATCATAGGTTTCCTTATATAACTTGGACAATTTGAAACAAGTTTTCAGAAACATATCAACAAGACAGGGATCTTCATAATTAACAACTAAATTGGTTATGCCTGTCAAAGATAGCCTGACGCCCAGCTTACAATCCCTTTTAAGCTCTTGAAATTTCTTGCTGTTTTCAACCAATATTTCATAGCTCAGATTTTCAACGGTTTTCTTGTCTTTATTTTCAACATCATTAGCCATATTTTCTCCTTCGTTTTTGGTTTGATATCATAATAGATGAATTCTAAAAAAAAACAAGAAGAAAAAACAAAAAAGAAAAAGCCCCAGAAGAAACTCTTCTGGGGCTTTAATTTAATTCAATTACGCTTATTTCTCGTAGTCTTTAACCATTAGGCCAACATAATCTTTCGGGAATCCAAGCATGTTAACCCAATAATCCGCCAATTTCTTTCTGTTCGCAGGAGTCAACTTAGCAACCTTGACGAACTCTTCTTCCGTAGCCGCTGACTTATCCATCTTAATCTCTGCATCAGCTTTCTTGTCAGACTTAGCATCAGATTTAGCATCGGATTTAGCGTCAGACTTAGCATCAGACTTGGCTTCTGAAGCAGCTTCTTTTACTTCTTTCTTTGTTTCCGCACAAGCACAAGTCTCTGCGGGATTAGACTCAACAATAATTTCGCTCTGAGAAACGTCTTTGCCGGGGATTTCAGGCACTTCTTCGACTTCTATTTCAACTTCAGCCTCTTCCGCAACATCAGCCGTTTGAACCGCATCTTTAAGCTCAACAACCACTTCTTCCAACTTACCAACAGCCTGTTCAACTTTTTCCTTGGCTTCACCCTCAGCAGCTTCGCCAGCAGGGGCTTCTACTTCCACAATAGCGGGCTTAGCATCTGACTTAGCATCCGACTTAGGGCATGTGCAAAGTCCCTTGGGCTTTTTGCACTCTTTGCAACAATCAGCCGCCGCCTCAATATACGCCTTAGCAGCATCATAAAGAGGATTAATTTCTTCTTTAACTTCAGGGGTCTCTGTAGAAGCGGTCTTAACCATTGTTTCTTCCTTAGGACTCCAATCAACTTTCTTATTACCAGCAGGAACTATAATACTCATTTTCTATCTCCTTTTTAATTAACGATTAAACGTTATGATTATCTATTCTTTTAAAAATATAAAAATCCTTCTTATTCCTTTATGATTTTTTGAGCGGCGGGGGTCTTGGCGCTAAGGGGTTGTTTTACACCTTCATCTTTTGTACCAGCGTAACCCAATGCCCATTTACCCTTATTTTCGGCCTTTTGATATTCTTCTAAACAATTATTCCAAGCTTCCTGAGGGCGTTTCTTTTTGTCACACTGTTGCTTATAACAATTCTGCCAAGCCCTTGTTTGGGTCTGCATATAACCTCGACCATCATCATAAAATGCCGTCTTGATATATTTTTTAAGATTAAAGGCTTTCTTCATTTTTCACCTGTATTAATGTATTTCTCAACCGCCCTATATACTTCCTGCTTATATTTTCGATTTCCTTTATTATTTTTTCTCTTCCAGACTCAATATATTATCAATTAAAAAGCTCTTCCATCCGCCTGTTTGATTATCCCACGCCTTAACAACAGCTTCATGCCGTCCATCTTCATCTTTTTCGAACTCAAACGGCGGAGATATAACCTTAGGTGGCAGGGTAAAACCGCCTTTAGTTTGATATATAATTATTAAATTTTGTCCCTTCAACGATGCATTTTTAAGTCTTTCTTTATAGCCAAGATTAAGCATAACATCTGGATCTGGATCTGGCTGTTGAGGTGGTTGAGGAACTTCCATGGGAGGTAGCGCAGGAGGTGACAAGGGAGGAGGGGGCACTTGGGCTTGGGCTGTGCGCTCATTTCTTTTAATACCTTCGCCGCCTACTTTTGATCCAACTTTAATATCATTTTCCTTAAACCATCCCTTATTAACTTCTAATGCATATCTACACTGATGGTTGGAATAAACGGCTCTTGTACTTAACGGGACCATAGATTCAATTTGAAGAATTTTTCCATTACCATCTAGGAATGCTATATCGAGTGGAATATAAGTATCCTTCATCCAGAAACTAGCAAATGTAGGATAATGAAACTTAAAAAGCATACCTCCGTTTTTGGGCAGATGTTTTCTTTTCATTAATCCGCATTCCCTTTTAATGGGGCTATCTGCTATTTCTATAAATAACTTTTTCACATTTCTCCATAAGACAACATAACTTCTTTATAGGCCTTAAGAGATTCGATTTTGGCCTTGCTTATTATGGTGCTCTTATATTTTTCGAACTCATCTGTCGGCATATCGTGTTTGGTTATATGAAGATCGCTATCTAATCCTTCCCACCATATATTATAAATACCCATAATATCTGTGCCGTTTTTAACAATGAATTTAAAATAACCTTTCAGCTCTTTCCCGATGTTTTCGCCCAAGTTCATATACCAGTCTTCAGAGGGCGCAGAATAAGCGGTTTTATACCAAGCCATACTACTATTCATTAATTCCATCCATTTCTTTTCCTGTTCTGTAATTTCTCTGGGTGGGGATGGAGGTTTTGGTGGCTCTTTAATCGGTTCTTTCTCTTGGGGAGGAGATAACAATTCATCTCTTCTTTCTTTAGCCCACTCAGCGGCTTGAAGTATTGCGACTTCTCGAGAAGTTGATGTTTCGGGCAGAATAACAGAACGGATTAACAGATCGCCTTCTTTTTCAAAAATATCATATACCCAAGTTTTTAAAGATAACGACCATCCACGACTAATAGAATACCTATACTTACCCATTGTTGATGTGCCAGTTCCCCTCATCTCATTAATAAAATGTTCTATAGAAGGAGGCTGTCGATCTGATTCTGGAATTATATTTTTTTCAGCCATATGCCCCCTGTTTAATCGTCGTAAAGAATTGGGAACAAACAATACTTCTGTCCAATCATTAGATATCTTCTCATCAACTAGTCTCTGTGCCATTGAAATTGCAGCAGCTCTATCTCTGGTTATTAGTTTGGGATGTATTCTATGATCAACGCCGGGACGAGGAGCATACCATTCTATTGTGGAATAATAGCCATCTTTATAATCATAGACAGTAATAATAAATTCTTTAGTGCCATCTTTTATTGTTCTTCTTGCTTCAATAATTTCCGTGTTGGCATTAGGTATATATTCGGGCTGTAATCTAATGCTGGGAATAATGGTTGAAGGCTGTGGCGAGGTGGATGGAGCAGGAGAAACAGCTGGGGCAGGCGACGTAGACGTTGACGTTGACCTTGTTTGTGTAGTTTGTGCATCCACTAAATAATCAGGCAGTCCCATATATGCAATTGATTCGTTATATCTTATAGTATTATCATCTTCATAACCGGCCGTCTGTTTGTTTCTAATTAAAATATTGGCAGTTGCGTTCGCCAAAGAATGATTGCTCCCAAAATATTTAGGTTGAGGTCTCAGGGTTCTGCCCCTCCTTCCATTCCATCCTACCACTGAATACATACCATCTTCGTATCTATAAACCCTGACAATATATTCTTTATCAATATTTTGCCTTGGAACAATCTTGGTTAAACGATAAGTGTGTGTATATACTGTATTGCGATTAATTGCCCTATCAGGAGGGAGATCTATATTCTGCTGTGCTATTTTAATTATTTTCATCCTAATTGTTCCACGGGTCTTTAAACTCTCCAAACGCCTTCTTCTCCGACCTGTTCACCCACGGATCCTTAAATCCACCAAATTCTTTCTCATAAGATTTTTCCTTCTTGGCCTTTTTATCCATGGGTGATGCCTGCCAAGAAATTCTCTGTTCGTCTAAAAAATCCTTTAATTCAGATACATCGTTATCATCGCACTCAAAATAACAACCTCTTGAGCCCTGTTTCCTGTGCATCCTGATATTAGAAGGAATTACCCAGTTCTTCTTGTTCCCTTCTATTTCCTGAAGCATTTTTCTACTTATTTCGGCGTAGAACTCCATGGTTACTTCCTGAAAAGTTTGGTCAAATCCATATTATTAGAAGTATTAACTGCAAACTGGGGATCTGAGCCCGCAATTCTAAAACCCTTCTTACCCCTCTTATTCATATTGGCAAGAATTTCAGTATAGCTTTTTTGTTCCCTGTTTTTCTCGAACTGGCTTTTTTCTCCCAGCGCCATGGTAGTAATGACTAATTTGCCCTTACGAGTAAACTTAATAACATTTAAATCGCCTGTCAAGAAACCCAAGGTCTTAAGCCTTAGAATATCCTTAGATGTAACATTGGGATTGGGCTTAATTTTAACAGTATCGGCCATTTTTTCGCCATTAGCCCATAAATCAAATAATAAAGAAGCGTCACGATTACTTGCCACGACGGTTTTCTTGGGGGCAATCGGATTATTTAAAAGAAAAGAATAATCCATGGTTGTTTTTTTGTCTTGTTGTTTATCCGGAACTCTCATTATAGGAACTGGCATATCTTACCTCACTTTTTCTAATTCTTCCAAACCAAATGTCTTAAATAATTCCTCTGCCTTCTTCTTTCCTTCTTTTTTGACATTTTCCCTTGCAATAATCAAATCACGATCAGAATATCTCCCGTCAAAAATCAAACCCGAATTATCCATCATGGCCTTTTGCAATAACGGATCTATTTCCATGCCATGACGTATTTTAAGCTTAAGTGCCCTCAGTATAATTATAGGATTTTGGCTGCAAACATAATCAGGATCAAAAAATGTTCTAATAACCTTGCGATCAATATCTTCTGAGGCCTTTTGCGTTGGATCTGTGATTTTTCCGGTAGCCATATCATAGGCCAGCATATTAATCGTAAAATCCCTGTTAAACAAATCAACATGTGCCGAAGAAACATCTATGCCTTGATCCTGTAACCCACCTTTAATCTCTGCGGGAATTGAATCGCCGCTAAAATTGACAGACACATTATTATAAACAAATGACAAATTATTATGGGACAAATCAACCCCCTGAGCGCCTAATTTTTCAGCCACCAATCCACCGATTTTAAGACACTGATCCGCCCATCCGCCCCTGAATTCCAGACTATCTATTAAATATGCCGGGGATTTCATTGCAACGTCTCTGGGATAAGAACCAACAATAGAGAGCCCGTTTATTTCATGAGAATAACAAGTATCTTTGACAACATCTACAATTTCCCTTATAGCATGATTTCGTTGTTTTGAAAGGCCGGTTAGATTATCAATTAGGCCTTCTATATTCTCTTCTGTGCTCTTGTTTTGAAGATATTTTTCCGCTTTTTCAATACTTTCCTCGCTAACATTAGATGCCGAAATCCAAACTGCAAAAATATCTTCTTGATTATCTGTAACACCATAATGAAATACGTTTATTTTAAATGAATCACCAACGAATATCTTATCAATCAGGGGCATCACATCCTCTGTTACAATAAAGCGAGTAGTAGAAATATGTCCCTTTGCTATTTTGGATTTTGCTTTGGCTAAAACAAAAAGAATATTCGCTATTTCGGGTTCCATTTTTATTGATGAAGCAAATCTTTTGGCAGGATGAGTGTTGCCATAATCTCTGGTCATGTCATCAAATAATTGGGGCTGATAACGAGGCTCTATCCATCTATAATAAAAACCCTTAATATCATAAGTAGGATTATATCTTGGTTGCTGTCTTATCCACTCTTCTTCCCGAGAAAAACATTCATCTCTGTCTTCCCATGCCATAACCCTGTCGCCAAGTCCGGGAATAGTATTGCCATCAGATATAGAAAGATTATTCATCCATCCAAATAAGGTAGCGGTTTTAATTGTTTTAGACGCTTTCTTTTGAAGAGGTACCATCAGCGGTTTTGGCCTTTTTTCATCAAGTAATCCCTCTAATGTAGTATATCCCCTGTCTTCGTCCCATCCATCAGACAAGAGTTCTTCCATGCTTGACTTAGAATCTAATTTCCAGTTGCCTCTTGTATATTTTCTGAGTTGTTCTTCTATAATATCATCTTCTTGATTCAAATCCGGCGGAAGTGGTGACATATACTGCCTGCTCAATCTGCTCTCTATAGGAATGCGTTGATCCTCTTGCGCCAACATCGACCAAGGTTGCATCGCCATCTCAGATTGCGAACCAACTGGAAATCTGCCTCTTATATCCGATCCCAACGGAGTTTCTACAAATACATGAGGGAGATAATAACTTAGCTGCTGAGCAGTCTTATACCACGTCGATGAATTTGCGTGTCGCTGTCTGTTGGTAATCATAAGGGGCGTATATTCCTTGCCCTGAGATTCCATGCTTATTTTATATTGCTCATTAATTTTAGGAATGGCCCATTGCACAAAGGCCTGTTCGGATTGCTCGGAAGGACCTTCGCCCATATTACCCTTAGCATGCACGGCTTCATGAACAATTGTACCGCCTAAATGCAAAATGGCTATCCACTGCCACATTTCAGGATCATTAGAACCAGATTCCATGGCGTCCTGTTTAGATGCAGATAATACAGCGTTCATGTTAATACCTATAGCCGTACCGCCTTTTGATTGCAAATCCTGATATATATTATCAATGTCCTGCTGTATGGCTTCGGGTGTAATCTCCGCACCTTCTTTGGGATATGCCGTTAATCCTTGCCCAGTAGTTACGACCCTATACCCTTTCTGTTCAAGTTTTTTCTGAAGCGCCTTGGTTTTAATCGCCCTGTCCAGTTCAGAGAGATAGACCCCATAAGCACCACTTTTGGCAAAATTAAAAATAAATGATATGTTATAAAGCAAAGATGAATTAAACTGATTAACCAAATTAACCGCTTCGCTCGCCTTGCCGAACATAGCCTCTATTTGCGATGCCTCTACCGCTGTGGTTCCTAAAAATTGAGTGGCATAATCGGGAACATTGCCAGTAAAATAGCCTTCAAAATTCTGGGCAAATTTATATGTTTTTTTGCTGGCATTCATAAGATCTTCAAGTTTTTGCTTCGAAATTGACGATGACGGAACAACAGGAGAAATCACGTCCCTTTTCTTATTCAAAACAAAATCATAATTAATAGGATTAGCGCCTTCTTTTATATACCAGTCTGATGTTTCATCGACATAACCATTATTTTTTGCACGTTCTATCCATTGATTAAACGCCTCAATAGATTGCTCAACAGTAAGCTCTCTGCCATCATCTGTATATTCTTTAATAATTCGAAGCGGATCTTGTATCGTGGTTTCTAAATGAGTAAGAACATAAAAAATACTATGACCTTTTTTAGGCTTGGGTCTTATAAAAATTTCCATTGCCGTGGCCTCTATACCCCTAGGCATACTTTTGCTTCTTGTCAGTCTAACCTTTTTGTTAATACGTTCTTCCATTGAAACATGAGGCAATCTAATCATATCATCGCCCAATATATTATTTAGAAACACATTACAGTCGTTCTTAACCGCTTCATCTCCCTCAAATGTCCATGTAGCGATATGTTGTAAATTAGACATTGTTTTGTTCTGGTCTCCGTTAAAAAATAATTTCACCACAGCGTTATCATAAGTGGCAAAATGATCGCTTTTAGAAGATATATTAATACTTAGGGCATAAGACGGCGTGGTAGTTAGGATAGCATTACCAGTGGCCATAACGCCCCAATAATATCTTTCGGCGTGATAAATTTTATGGGAAATATAAGTCAACCATTCTTGCCCGCCTGCTCTCCAAGACAAACGACCCGAACCAAATGCTTTTGAAAAGAAGTCAAATATACGGCGATCATGTATGTCCGCCGGAGGCATATGAAATGATTCAGATATTTTTACGATTTTCATGGATAATTACCCTTAATTATTCTTTAATAAACCGATAATATCCTACTCATTAAATCCGGCTTTAAATCGCATTATTTTCAATTAGACTTATACGGCATATCCAGTGTCAGGTTCTCTTTCTGGCGGCTGACCCACAGGAGATTCTTCTTCCTGCTCTGGCGTTTCGGTTTGGGCTGGCTGAACTGGGTTCTGTTCCCAAAATTCAGGAGTATGACCAGAATCAACTACTTCTCCGAATTGGCCAAAATAACCGGGAATCTGAGTATTGAACAAGTCTTCCAATAATTTCTTTTCATCTCCGGACTGGCAAGTACTCTGACCGCCCCTTATGATTTTTCTGGTCATTGTTCCGTCAGGGGTAATAGTAACCCTTATCTTTACGAATCCCGAAGGAACGGTTTCTGATGCTATTTTAATAATTTTCATTTATTTTTCTCCCTTAATTAAAACTTATTACTGCCTATGGAATACCGGTGCCCTCAAGCCCAAATTGTGTCCGGACCCTGAATCGGTTCCAATAAATCTATAACCCTGTTTCCGCCTTCCATTCTGTCGCTGTCCACCCGCATTCCTTTTATTTCGGCAAGGGCTCTGGTTCTCATTGCACTGACTTCCATTAATATTGTGCCGTCAACGCCGCTTCTCTGCATGCTTCTGGGAACGAGATGAGGATCATAAGACGCCGACCAAGACTGATCTGCGTTTTGTTTAAATCCTATATCGCAATCTTCTAATCTGACAACAAGGTTAAAACCCGACTTAGGGCCTGACATGCGAGCATAAGTTGTATTCGCAGCACTCAAGCTTCCGGATGGGTCTTCTTCAATATTGCGTTCCCATTCAGGCATAATATTTACCAGCGCTCGTCTAAGAACCGCCGCCGTGCACTTCAGATCTAACTTACAATCTAGCCATCCACTCATTTTAGTACTCCTTTATTTTGTGTTTATATTTTACTTTTATTCAAGCCGCAAACCCTTTAATATTTTGTTTGCAGAAATTCAATATGTAAGAAGCGGGCAATGCCGCGTTAAGACCATACCCTTGAGCATCCGCTACTATTAAAGTTACCATCCCTACTATTTTCTTATTATCAATTTTAATCACCGGCCCTCCTGAATTTCCCGGAGACACGGATAAATCAACAAACATATAGTCAGGTGCACCCTCATAAAAATAAATTTTCCTTCCTAACGATCCAATAACCCCGGCGGAAACATTATTTTCGTATCCATGAGGACTACCTATGGCTATTATGTCGCTTCCTATTTCTACCGACGCATCTATTTCCATTGGCTCAGCGTCTATGTTGCATTTTAAAAGTGCTATATCCAATTTAGGATCTACACTTATAAGATGCGCTTCTACTTTGCGATTAGCTTCCATTAAACCAACCATTGAGTCCATAAAATAATCCGGTTTCAAATCATTGTTCTTATTATAGCCTTTTATTACGTGCGCACAAGTAATAAAATACGTTGGAGCCACACAAAATGCCGAACCCCTGTCCCGAACCCCTTCCGCCACATTAATAGATTCTACCATAAATGTTTTATCCATAGATTCAGCAATAGCATCAATTCTTAGCTGTTCCTGAGGATTTGTCATGTTGTTCTGAGCCACCCTTCTCACATATGAAAACGGAAGGTTCTTTTCCCTAAGATACTGTCTGGCTAAATCAAAAGATATAAAGGTTTTAGAGCCTCCCGGTATCTTTACTACCCATTTTTGAGGGGCTTTTTCTCTCTGTTCAAACATAAAATCAAGAATACTTAAATCCCTTTCCTGTCTCTTATAATCATCGCCCTTTTCTCTGTAACTTTTATCAACGTCTTCTCCGGGAGCCCAGTCGCCGCCAGAATGAGGGTTATAATCTCTTTGGAAATTTATTTTGTTTTCTATTATGTCTTGAACCGTAGGGACATTATAAAAGGGCATGATTCCGCGCTGTGTAGACGGAGAAATAGAAGGAGAATTGTCTTTCCCCCTGTTATCGAAGGGCATTGTAGATCTGTAGGCTTCTTTTTTCATCTTCAACACAAAATGGATGTCTATATATTCTTCTAAGATTTGTGTCGAAAACCCTTTGTTAAATTTCGATAAATGGATCGGGGTCTTCTGTTTCGGCATCGGTATTCTTTGTGTTAGACTTTGTTTCTTTTTGTTCCGCCTTGTCTTTGCGATCAATAAAAGGATCCATGTCCTTGTTGATATCGGCATTGGGCAAAATACTATTAACCATATTAACTTCGCTGGTACCGCCCTCAGTAGCAATCACGGCCTTCCTACCGGTTTGTTCAGATGCATCCATATTACTTTCATCAACAACAGTATCGGGCAGATTAATTTCTTCTTTTTCTTCTTTTTCGAGTTTTTCCATGGCTTCAATAGATGCTCTGGTTTGCTCGGTTTCAGTAATATCATTAATTGCAGAACGAGTCATTCTCCCTACTTTTGGACCATCAAGTGTACCAACAATAGCCCTTGACCCCATTTTCTGAGTTTCTGCTTCCGCCTTAGATACTCTTGCCCGTTCTTCTTCGGCTAAAGAATTCCTTAATTTATTTTTAGAGCCCTTGGGACGGCCGCCCTTTTTCTTGGTTTTATTTTCATCTGGCTTTTCATCTGCCTTTTCATC
>Ga0172375_10001602_pt1 | contig 36159 bp, 44 predicted proteins | sample LakKiv1m_FD_114537 | JGI IMG/M metagenome (GOLD analysis project Ga0172375, IMG submission 114537) | Freshwater microbial communities from Kabuno Bay, South-Kivu, Congo - kab_092012_11.1m | ecosystem: Environmental > Aquatic > Freshwater > Lake | place: Democratic Republic of the Congo... | reverse complement strand
GGAGCGAATGGTCCGTGTTGTTCCAGTGAACCAATCGGAACAACAAAATCATACTTTTGGTCACCAGCTAAATCGGTATACTTAATTCTTTTTAGTCTCATATTATGAGTCTTAATTATTTCGGTAAATCTTCTACAAAGATACCCGATTCCTTACGATTTCAAAAAAGTGAAAATTGGCGGTGCGTTTACAAAAAAATTTGAAGTACCATTATAAAACAGAGGGAGGAGCTCCCTCAAGGATACTTCTATTTGCCTTGACCCATTCTATCTCCGAACGAACAATATCTAACCGAGAGGCTGAAAACTCTCGCTCCTTTTGATCTGGCGCAGATTTTGCCAATTCTTCTCGCTCCGCAAAAATTTTCTTTTGCTGTTCTAAAACAGCATCCAGCAATTTATGCGTGTCGACAAACCCGTAAACTTTAGCCAATTTCTGTATTTTCTCCGCCTGAACGCTAGCCGACACATCACTTCCAAGTTCCAAAAATGTCCAAAGAAGATATGCGAGATCGTCGGCACGATTGCCGGGCGCAGCACCATCAAAATCTATAAATGCTGTTGGTATATCATTTTCAAGAATTGTATTCCATGGAGCAATATCATTGTGGCAGACGACTTCTTTTCCGTTGGCAAGCTCGCTTCCAGCAGTTGCGTCGTGAAAATTTTTGAGCATTTGAACAACTATGACGAGCTGGTCATCTGTCCAATTCACTTCTTCATGAGGTGCTTTGCCCTCCATAAAGGTTACTATTTCTCGTCCTTTTTCATCAATGCCTAAAAAGCGAGGGGCGTGATCAAAATTTTTTGCTTCTAAAAGTTTTAAAAGCGCGTGATTAAATTCGGGGTTCGGCCCAACCGAACGCCGTACAGTATTTCCAATCCGCACTACTTCTGAGGCAGTTCTACCACCAAATAATTGTGATTCTAGAGATTCACTCATAGTGCTTTTATAAACTGGGGTTGTCCCCACTCTCGACCCTTTCAGTATAGGAAGTCGGTCAATCCATTGGAGTCATTCCCAGACTACCATGGATCCATTTATGATCAAAGTGGTCAACAAAAACATTGAGATATCTACGCCGTCCTTCCCGAGAGACAAACCGCGTTTTTTGATGCCATTCTTCCATGAATGACTCGTTCCGCCTTGCCGTTCGTCTGTGGGGTTCTTGGTTTGGGCGGAAAATGCAGCGGGTTTCGGACTGAAGATTTCAAAAATTTGGCACCATTATTCAAGCCAAGATTCGACCAGTTTAATCTTTTTTTCCTGACAATCAATTTCCATTTTTACTCCGAGTGGTAAAACCAATTGAGGATCGGTATGGCCGACATCAAAATTAGCAATGACTGGCAAATCAGATCTGCCAAATTCTTTAGCAACAACGGAAGTTATTTTTTCTTCTAACTCTTTTTTTTCGACATTAGAATAATCTCTGGCACGAGAAAAAATAAATCCGTTTATTTTGTCGAATATACCCAACATCCCATAATTCCTCAAAGCGTGGTCAACGTAATGGATTGATGGCTTTTCTTCGGAAGTTTCAAGAAAAAATATTTTCCCTTTCCAAAAATCCTGCGATGGCCAAAAATCAGTCGCTTTCATCATTTCCAAAACTTCTATACAGCCGCCAAATAATTCGCCTTGAATTTTTTTGCTTCCTTGGAGCCAATGCCAGCCGTCATCTGATTTCATCAAATTAGTTTTGCCAAGATTTTCTTTATTTGACCAGTCAAGATAGCCGTCGCAGTATTTCCCATATGGGTGATATTCATAACTTTCTTTTGGCTCAAACAAAATTTCTCTGACATGATTTTTGAAACTCTCCGGCAAGCTCCCCATTTGCGAAAACCCTGCCATTATTGAAGGGCCATAGAAAGTTATCAGTCCTTGTAGATTTGAAAAAACATGAAGGGTCGAGATATCGGAATAACCCATCAGTATTTTTGGATTGTCTGCAACAATTCTCTTATCGACAAAAGGTAAAATCCGAACGGAATCATCACCACCGATTGACGCAAAAATGGCTTTAACTTCTGGATCGGAAAAAGCATCGTTAATATCTTTTGCCCGAACTTTTGGATTTTCTCGGAGAAAAGTAGCGTCTATTCTTGCAGTTGGAAACTCCTTAATTTTCAAACCCCAACCGGTTAGAACTTTAAGGCCATTTTCGTAAATATATGGAAACACGCTCGGGCCTCCCCATGACGGAGACACGATCGCTACCGTATCGCCTCGCTTTAATTTTTCTGGTTTTTTGTATTTCATAAAGGATCGGGTTGTCCCTTTTGCGCCGTACGAAGCATGGCGGATCCTTGCAGATTTAAAATTTGTGGGAAATGGAGAACAAACAGCGCTTCGCGCCGAGGCAATATCTTTCAATTTCGCTGAATGTAAAATTGGCGGAGAGGGAGGGATTTCCGCTCTTCTGACGTCCACTGGACGTCAGTCGTTTGTCCTGGGTGTACGTACAACAGTCGCCGACTGTTGTACGCTCGCTCCTTGGCTCGTTTGGACTATTGTCCTCACGTCGCCGCTCACTCACACCCGTTCGAATCCTACCTCACGTCTTAATAGAACATGAACCGCCATCTTCGATGACGACCCATGTTCCATTCGGAGAGGGAGGGATTCGAACCCTCGAGACCCTTGCAGGTCTAACAGTTTTCAAGACTGTCTCTTTCGACCACTCAGACACCTCTCCATGTCTGGACATATTAGAACACTTTTTCGGGTTTGCCAAGAATGGGAAGGGGTTTAAAAAAAACAATATCAAGCCAGGCGCTTATCGATGCGGGAATTTCTCGGAGATAATCGCCGGACCACCACCACACCCCCTTGCCTCTATCTGCGCTCACCCCTATTGTATCTACGCCAAGTTTATTGCAGAGATAGAGTGCGCGGGGCAAATGAAAACTCTGGGTTACAATAACAGCACGGTGCTGTCCAAACACATCGCGCAGGCGATAGCAACTATCATATGTCCGACGCCCGGCATAGTCCAAAATAAGATCGCCTTCGGGTATCCCGGCGTCGACGAGGTACTGCCTCATCGCTTGCGGCTCATTATAGTCAATGGCGCGATTGTCTCCGGAGAGAACTAATTTTTTTACCTTTCCTGCACGATAGAGTGATTTTGCTGTCTCGAGCCGATCGGCAAGAACGGCATTGGGTCGCCGACTTTTCAATCCGGCACCAAGCACGAGTGCAACCGGTCGCTCATCCGAAATACTCTCTCCCTGTATGATGCGCGAGCGATATACAGACTGTACGATAAAAAAGAGTACCGCAAACGCACAAAGCGCACACACAATAACACCCCCTGCTATTTTCTTTGTACTGATCATAGAAAAAGAACGGCTTCTGTGCCGTTCTTTTATTATCCTCTATTTCTTTGCTGAAGCAAGCATCTGATCTACTTGGCTTTTCAGCGTCTCATAAGGAACAGCTCCGGGCACCATCACCGATGTTCCGTCTTTACTGACCAAAATATTTCCGGGTGTACCGTCAACGCCCGCCGCTTGGCCATCATTGAAATCATTTTGCACCTTTTGTGCCATCTTCCCGCTGTCGAGGCAGTCCTTGAATTTTGCCTCATCGAGTCCAATCTCTTTCGCGAGTGGGACGAGTTGATCGAGCGCAAAACCAGTTCCATTCGATGTTGTTCGTTCGTAGATCGTATCGATATATTTCCAGAATGCATCATTTCCGCCCACTGTCGCCGCACATTCCGCTGCCTCTGCCTCCTTCTGTGCGTTCGCGTGGAAATTCAGGGGGAAATGGCGGTATACCCATCTGACTTTCCCTTTATACTCCTTCATAAGCTGCAACACCGACGGGTGAAACCGCTTACAGAAAGGACACTCTAAATCAGAATATTCGTATAGGGTTACCTGTGCATTTGCATCTCCTTGTACATGATCCTCTTTTGAAATTGGTTTTACTTTTCCGGCAGGACGCGTGTCCGCAGAAGGATTGGATGGTGTCGGCACTCCTGAAGGCGCAGCGACGGTACCGCTCGGCGCAGAAGGCAACGGTGCCGCTCGCGTTGCAAAAAAAGTCGTTGGTATCGCCATTACAAGAAGACCGACAACAAATCCGCCAAAAAAGAGACTCTTTGCGCCCAAGCTAAAACTCACGGTCCCCTGGCTGTGCGCATGGCTTTTTGCATGATGCTCGTGTCGCTCTTTTTCAAGCGGCTCTTCGTATAGTTTTTCTTCGTGGGTCATACGATATATCAATTATGGGTGAATTACTTTGCTAAAGTCTTTATAGTATAGGCAGTGCGCTTGGTTATGTCAATTGACTATTTCGTAATGGTAACGGAATCAAGCATCTTTTTAAAAACGGGTAAAAACGTATCAAAGAGATTATCCGGCGAAGTGTATGTTAGTACATAGCTTCGATTGTTTTTCACCGTCCAAACCTGCATGCCGCGCCCCTGAACAGTGTCGAGCTTCACAGAATAGAGCCATTGATGCGCAGGAAGCCCTGCAAGTGTTGTATCGGCATCAGAAAGCGCTTTAATAGCAACGCTCTGCTTCTCAGCTAAAATCACGCTCTGCTTCATAAGTACGTCTGTATACTGTTGGAGAGAAATCGGTTCTTTTTGTTTTGTGAGATCGTCAGAAATAAACCGGACATTCAGTGCGCCGCCAAAAATTTTGAATACCGCCACACCATTGTCTCCCTCTTCTTTTGTCCAATTCTTCGGATAGGTCAAGCGTATCCCGCTGGTAGTATTTTCATAGCTTGCTGTTTGGCCTCCGGATTCTTGTAGCGTCTTTTGCACTTCTTCTTTTGGAAGTACTGCCTGCTGACTCTTCCCCGCCTCCCTCATTTGGTTAACACCAACAACAATCAAGAGAATACCTGCAACAATAGCAATGCCACCAAGGACAAACCCGAGCAATTTTTTATTCATAGATTTAATTACGAATAGTCAAGTTTAAGACAATGGAGATTTTTGCGTATGCCATTCGGTTGCAGACTCATACGCATGACCGGCGCGCAAAACCGTTTCTTCGTCGAAGTGACGACCCAAAAATTGAAGACCGACCGGAAGGCGCGATTCACCGCGAGAGACAAATCCGCACGGAACAACCAGCCCGGGAACACCGGCAATATTTGCCGAAACCGTAAAAATATCAGCCAAATACATTGCGAGCGGGTCGCTGGTCTTCTCTCCTAGCAAAAAAGCGGGGGTCGGAGATGTTGGAGTAACAATGCAGTCAACCGACCGAAACGCGTTGTCAAAATCACGGCGCACGAGCTGTCGAACACTTTGAGCTTTTTTGTAGTACGCGTCATAGTACCCTGCCGCAAGTGCATATGTGCCAAGCATGATACGTCGACGTGTTTCAGGACCAAATCCTTCTCCGCGGGAGCGGCGATATGTTTCGGCCAGATCTTTTGCATCACTTGCTTGGCGACCATATCGAATGCCATCGAGCCGCGCAAGATTGGCGCTAACCTCTGCAGGCATAATAACATAATAGACCGAGAGTGCGTAGGATGTATGCGGCAACTCAATATCAATAAGCTCGGCGCCCTCTTTTTTTAATACTTCCAGCGCATCGCGAACGGTACGGGAAACATCCTCATCCATTCCTTCAATAAAATATTCTTTTGGAACTCCGATTTTCATTCCGGCAACAGATTCTTTTAATGACGGGAGGGTTGGCTGAAGCGATGCTGTTGCAGAGCTAGAATCATGCGCATCCGCGCCTTTAATCGCATCAAAAAGAATCGCCGCATCTTCGACGGTCTTTGCAAATGGACCAATCTGGTCGAGTGACGAGGCCATCGCAATCAATCCATAGCGAGACACCGCGCCGTATGTTGGCTTGAGCCCGACAACACCGCACAAGCTTGCCGGTTGTCGTATGGAGCCACCCGTGTCCGAACCGAGAGCGGCAATACATTCATCTGCGCAAACAGCCGCAGCTGATCCGCCCGATGAACCGCCGGGAACGCGATCGGTATCCCAAGGATTTTTTGTCGGTCCAAATGCTGAATTTTCCGTTGATGAGCCCATCGCAAACTCATCCATATTTGTTTTTCCTATGACAATCGCTCCTTCTTTTTTTAACTTCGCAATAACGGTCGCATCATAGGATGCGATATAGGATTCTAATATTTTTGACCCGGCAGTCGTACGCGTACCGGCGAGAAGCATATTATCTTTTACCGCAATGGGAACTCCCTCGAGTACTCCTATCTCCGCTCCTTTTGCTATTTTTTCATCGACGACGCGAGCATGTTCTAGGGCAGATGCTCCATGCACATCAAGAAATGCATGGATATGTCCATCGTTTTTTTCAATGTGCTCAAGACAGCTTTGCACCACATCTGTTGCCGAAAACTTTTTTTGAACGAGCCCCTCGTGCACCTCTCTGATTGTTAATTGATGGAACGGCATATATTATGAAAATATTCCCTTGACCCTCAATAAATCGCCGGCTCGATCGGGCATGGCGGCAAGGATGCGCATGCGCGTGTCCTCATCACAAACGACTACCTCATCGTGATCGAGAACATTGACCAAACCTTCCACCTGATATTCATATGAGACACCTGACGTATTGACCTCCTGGAGCTGATCGATATAGTCAAGAATGGCGGATAATTCATTGGCGCACTTTTCTTTCTCTTCATTCGAGAGATCGAGCCGTGCCAGCAATGCTATGTGTTCGATTTCTTTTTGCGTCAAAGCCATACGACAAAAGTGGGTATAAAACAATGCTTTTATCCTACCCAATTTATTTCAAAAAGAAAAGGGGCGGCTCAGAATGCTTTGCAAAAAGCTTTGGGAACGATAAGATGACTACCGACCCCCTCTTTTAGAGAGGCCTGATCTATTTTCTATGCGGCGGAATGCCATTGTATCATTTCTCAAACCTCAGCCACGCCCTCAAAAAAAAATTCGCAAATACGTAATTTTTTTATTTCTAATTTCGTTTTGCATACTTTTTTTTGCCGGCGCATCAGCGGCAATATCGTACCTCGTCAATACGGGAATTACGAACGATCACGGGGCCATTGATACCAACACGCCAACATTTCAAGAGACCGCCATTACCCCTGATATCCGCACCGCCGTTTTTGACGCTGCCCTCGAATTGCAAAAAAGAAAAAGATACGATTGTCAGATTCGGGCAATCCGAGCATTCGGATCAAAAAATGCCGATGCGATCGTTCGAGAGATCGAAAAAGATGCTTCGCGAAACAGCGCCGACCGCATGATTGCCGCCATTGATCTTGGACTGCAAAAAAACGCTCTCTACCTCCAGCAAAAAACGAGTTGCACAAATCAAACCGCTGATCAATCTTCCGATACTCCTATTCAGAATAGCGGCGCTGAGTTTATTTTTCCATGGCAAAGTGATGAAAAAGGAGTGCTGCTTCAATCAATAGTAAAAAAAGACAAGGACCCTATCTTACAAGCAGCGCAGCAGACCGGCACAGATCCGCGCCTCCTTGTGTCAATTCTTTTTGTTGAACAGGCGCGTATATTTTGGACCGAACGGGAGTTTGTCAAATCGGTTCTCCGACCATTGGGTCTTTTGAGCACCGGGAGTAATATTTCTCTTGGAACAATGAATATCAAGCCAAAAACGGCAACCGCAATCGAGGCGTATGCGCGGGATACCTCCTCGCCATTCTATCCGGGCGATGCCTTTGCTCATCTTCTTGATTTTCAAACTGACCATCCCGACCAAGAACGCATCAAACGATTGACCGACTATCACAACCATTACTATTCATATCTTTATACTGCGCTGTATATCAAAGAATACGAAGCACAGTGGTCTCGCGCCGGATTTCCAATCGACGATCGGCCTGAAATACTTGCAACGCTCTTCAATATCGGATTTGATCACTCACATCCAAATGCCACACCAAATGTTGGCGGATCGACACTCACGATCGAAAAGAGACACTATACCTTTGGCGGACTTGCGTACGAATTTTACTACTCTGGCGCACTTGCCGATGATTTTCCTCTCCGATAAGTCTTTGCTGTTCGTTTTATTACTCGCACATTTTCAAAAATTCTTCTTCCAATACAACGGTAGTGCCAAGCTTTTTTGCTTTATCATATTTTGATCCCGGATCTTCCCCAACCACGATATAGTCCGTCTCCGTGCTCACAGACGAAGAAATAGCGCCGCCAAAATCGCGTATTTTTTCTTTGGCCTCATCACGCGTCAAAGAAGAAAGGGTGCCGGTCAAAACAAAGGTTTTTCCCGCAAATTTCTGAGCACGCCCTTTTACAGAAAACGGAAGAATACGAACTCCGTTCTGCATTAGCGCAGCAATGAGGGTACGGTGTCGCGTATCGCGAAAATAGTCAAAGATACTCTGCGCTACCACCCCTCCAATATTTGGAATATGCTCCAATTCTTCTTGAGATGATTCCATAATTTGTTCTATGTTCCCAAAATATCGTGCGAGATCAAGCGCCGTTTCTTCACCAACATGACGAATGCCGAGAGCATACAAAAATCTGGGGAGCTCGACGGCGCGACGCGCATCAATCGCTTCAATGAGATTGCTCGCCGATTTTTCAGCAAACCGCTCCAACGGCTCAATATCACCCGCTTTGAGTGCAAACAAATCAGCAGCGGTGCGTATGAGTCCTTCATTGAGAAGCTGTTCAACTATTTTTTCGCCGAGCCCCTCGATATCAAATGCTTTCCGTGACACAAAATGGATAATCTGTTCTTTTTCTTTTGCGAAACAATTGCGGTTTGAGCAATAGAGCGCCACCTCCCCCTCTTTTCGTGTAATCGGCGACCCGCATACCGGACATATCGCCGGAGATATAATTTTTTTCTCCGCACCGCTTCGCATTTCTTTGATCACACTGATGACTTTAGGAATAATATCCCCCGCCTTCTCAATAATGACTGTATCGCCGATGCGAATATCAAGCCGCCCTATCTCGTCACTATTATGAAGCGTCGCGTGAGTAACAGTAGTACCGGCAACCGAAACGGGATCAAATGTTCCAACCGGCGTGAGCGCTCCTGTGCGTCCGACCTGAAAATCTACCGCCCGCAAAATCGTTGTCACTTGTTGAGCGGGAAATTTGAATGCAACCATACCGCGTGGTGTTTTCCCTACTGTACCAAGACGCTTAAAGATTGCGGTTGCATTGATACCAATAACGATACCATCAGTCCAATACGGCAGATGCTCGCGCGCCTTAGACACCGCTTCATGAAAGCGCACAACATCACTGCGATCTTTACAGTATCGATCGCGTCGGTTTATCTTGATTCCGAGAAGCGCCAAGAGTTCGTGTGCCTGACTATGGGTCGTGATACCAAAATTTTCCTCGCCCAGCAACGCGTAGCCAAAAAAATCAAGGCGTCGCGACGCGGTAATCGTTGGATCAAGCTGACGGATGCTGCCTGCAGCAGCGTTTCGAGGATTTGCAAAGAGTGGTTCATTGCGCTTTTTCTGCTCCTTGTTGAGCTGCTCAAAAACTTTTTTTGTCATAAATACTTCTCCGCGAATTTCTATTGTCCCCTTTAATCCCGCGAGTCGCTTGCGCACGATAGCCGCATTCACTGTCCCGGCGTGACGCTTGATAAACTCGTCAATCTCAGAATCCGATGGAATGCGCAATGACAATGGTATTGCATCAATCGTTTTAATATTTTGTGTCACATTCTCCCCTACTTTTCCATCACCGCGTGTCGCCCCCACTGCAAGATCGCCATCTTCATAGCTCAGTGAGATAGCCAGCCCATCCATTTTTATCTCACCATAATAGTCCCGTTTTTCCGTTGGGATCAATTTTGAAATCCGCTGTTCCCATTCCTTAAACTCTGGAACGCTAAAAATGTCCTCCATTGACAACATCGGTTCGCCATGGATCACTTTCGCAAATTTCTCCAACGCCCTTCCTCCGACACGCTGCGTTGGCGATGTTGCAACAATCAATTCGGGATACTGCTGCTCAAGCGCATACAGCTCATGCTTCAATGAATCAAGTGCGGCATCGGAAATCTCTTGCGTATCAAGAACATGGTAGAGATATCGATGATACTCAATTGTTTCCCGAAGCTTTGCAATTCGTTTCTCTGCGTCTGCTTTTGTCATAGTATTATTGTTCCTGTTTGTTCATCTTTTCATCGCTAAACAAAACAAAATCAAAAATACCCGCTGTCCCCGCTTTCTGTGTGACTAAAACGGTAATTTGTTTTCGGATGCCACCGTAGATCCCAACCGGCGCGATGCGATAATAGTTTGGAGTCGGCACCAGCTTGCTCGCATCGGTACTGTCAGGAAAAGATATTGTCACGCCGCGAAGAGAGCAATAAAAAGGTTTAACGCGAAGTGTGAGCCCCTTCTCGCCAAGCCGATCTCCTGCAGGAATAAGCGATGACAACGGAACGGTAACCGTTTTTATGCCAGTGGCGGGACTTGAGAAATTTTTTTGTATTGACACTATCAGGGGGTTCCACTGGACGATTGTTCCGGAAATCGGCCAGCTCACAGCCGTTACTTCAATCACGGGAATATCACCGGGCGCGGCACATTGCGCGTCTTTCCATTCGACAACCATGGTTGCCATCGATGATGTTACGATGGAAAATCCTGCATCCGTCGTGGCATACAGATGAATATCGACGCCTTCCTGTTCACCAATATATGATTTTGTTAGCTTATCAATAGTCGCGCTGAACGCAAACGGATCGATCGTGGTATCTTTTTTAAATGTCCAGGATGGATCGCTTGCGGTCGCAGTGTACAGGGAAGAGCTTGTTTGTATGTCGGAACGCAATGATACAAACGGTCCCTCCTTTCGAATTTGATGCAGTGCGCTTTCCACTCCTGATTCTGCGGCATATGTTGCCTGCAGTGTTTGATCAATACTGCGGGCCTGACGAATGGTACTTACGACAAACATCGAAACTTCCACTCCAACAATGAGGAGTGAACTGGTCACAATAATACTGATGAGCAATGCCGATCCGCGACGAATTTTTTGTGTCATTTTTTTCATAGCGTGTTACCTCCGATATTCTCGCGTTGAGACGGTTGTTTGAACGCTCAGATCATAGGGTGCTTTAATGCCGGGAACGGTACTGCGCACCGAGAGCATTATCGTCACTTTTGGTTGCGCATTGGATTGAAAATCATTTGTCGCGCCAACAGTAAACGGATCGCTGCTCGGAGTGATATAAAACATCAATTTTGTGATTGTAAATCCCGGCGGATTCATGCGCTCCGCTTGCGTATTTGGATATGTTTTTGCAATAACCAAACAAGGGAAGAGGACAACGCGCACGTCGGTACTATTACAAATCGAGTTATAATCGGTATTCTGAGGTGGCGAGGTAAACTGAATTCGTTCACCCTGTGATGTGCGGAGTGCAAGCGTTTGAGAAAAAATCTGCGTTACATCTTTTTTTGTATATGGGTCATTTTGCAATGACGAACCGTAATAATCATAATCAATGCTCCCCGATTGAACCTCTTGAGAAATGCGAGTCAGAAAAAATCGGACGATATCCTGCGTCTTTTCAAGCACTGCCGCCTGGCGTTCGGCGCGCTGTACTCGAATAAAAATATCGGTCGCCGTCAAAATAATGACGGAAAAAAGCGATGTTGCGACAAGCATCTCAACAAGCGTAAAACCGGCGCTCCGCAAGCGTGCATGATTACAAATTGTTGTTTTTTTCTGTTCCATTACCGCCAATCATATAAATTTTCGCGCAGACGCGTTGAATGGTTTGTTCCGCTTTGGTTCCATGACACATCCGCAGTAATACGCATGCCGATTGCCTGCTTATTACAGCTCACATCAGTTCTTTTTGCCTCGCTCAAGCAGGTATCGTCAAAAGCACATCCGATAGTGGTTTCTGCGCTCTTTGTATCGTTCAGACAAAGAGCGTCAAGCGTGAGCTTGCGATAAAACACAGTCGGCGTTTCAGTCGCTGACTTCCCCCCGCCATCCTGAACATATTCATCAAATGCAACAGGCAGAACAGTTGACGACGTGACCTGTGTTTGCGCCACTCGTGAAAGACGAAATGCATCAATTGAAAAGCTTCCCTGTGGACAGGGAAGAAATGTAAGCACCCCTTGTCGAGCCGACGGAATAACTGCGCAATGATTTCCCAGCGGGTCAACAAGCCCGGTGTACCACGGAAGATCAGATAACCAATTGGTATCACGAATACTGCGAATAGATTCAATACTTTCGCGCGCGAGATTTGTCGCAATAAGTCGTGAAACTCCTATGCCTTCGTTCTTTACATTTGTCGTTGCCAAAGACATCACCCCCACTAATCCGATAGCAATCACAAAGAAACCACCGAGCACCTCCATCAACGTCTGTCCGCGTTGATCGCTCAGGATACCGACGGGCTCGCGAGAAATAACAATATCATGAAACAGGTCCTCCTGAGATACCGAAACGCTTCGCTGTTTTACCAATTCGAGAAGCGCCAGAAAGCTGACGACAATATCGGCGCGAGATTGCGCGTTTTTTATAACATCCCCGAATTGGCATCGAGCACGGCTGGTGAGCAGCTCGACGATCTCATGGATCTTCTCTCTAATACTGATACGCGGAACAAAAATAATTTCTTTTGGTTTTTGAATAAGGATCTGAACATTCGAAAGAACGCGCAAAAATGTATCCCTCAATACTAACGATGTGAGAGAATCCGGGGGCGCAAAACCGGTATCCTGTGAAAGGGGCGCACGCCGAGGGAATGCAACCATCTTCTTTCGCGAAAGAGCATCGATTTTCTTTGCCGCTTCGTAAAAAACTTTGTACATTTTGAGCTGGCGCTGAAGTTCATCAATATCCTCCTCTTCTTCCGGGGAAAGCGCGGGGACCAAAAGACGCGATTTTATCAAAAGAAGCTTTGCGGCAATAACGATAAAATCAGAAAGTTCGTCGAGTCGATTGCCCTGAGAAAAAGCAGCAAGCCGATCAAGATATTCATCAGCAACCCGTGCTAATGAAACTTCAGTAATATCAAGCTTTTCCTCTTCGATCAAGTGAAGAAGAAGATCCAGCGGACCTTCAAATTGTTCCAACCGGACATCAAGCATGGGGACAAATCACTGTTATTTCTTCTTCTTTTTTAACGGGCTCGAAAGGGCTTTTTTTACCGACTTGCGTGCCGGTTTTTTCTTTGGTAATTTTTTTGCGATGCCGAAGATTCCGACCATCGGCTTTTCAAATCCAAGAAAATCCTTCAATGACATATGAACCGAATGGGTAAAACTACCCCCGGAAAAAATCGCGCGCTTATTTTTTAGCAACGCCTTTTCGATAAGAACAGGAATACGATATATGCTCCCAAATGAAGCTACGGGTTTTTTCCCAAGCTTGAGCAGCGCGACCATATCCTTTTCTTTAAGAATGATCGCTTTTTTTACTTTTGCTGCCGCAAGAAATTTCTTCACGTCAAGAGTATGGGCCGCGGAAAGCAGCGCAAGCATCAATCCCCGCTCTGTTTTCATGAGGAGTGTTTTTGTAATGCTCAGCTCGGGCACATGAAGCGTTGATGCAAGGTCGTATGCGGTATAGACAACACGATGTTTCAATACTTCATAGTTCGCCTTTTCTTTTTCGAGTGCTTTCAGAAGTTTTGTGGAAAGAGACATAGCGGGGACACATTAAAAATAAATGTGAAAAACGCCGGCAGTGATTGCTGTTTATGCTGTCTTTTTTGCGAGCTGAATACCAACCTCTCTCAGCTGTTTTGGATCGGTCACACTTGGGGCGCCAATAACGAGATCTCTTCCATCGCCCGTCTTCGGAAATGCCATAACCTCGCGGATCGATGGCTCATTGAGTAAAAGCATAAGAAAACGATCGATTCCGATTGCAAATCCGCCATGAGGTGGCGCACCATATTCAAAAGCCTCCAGCATATGCTTGAAGTCAAACTGCTGTTGCTCCGAAAATCCAATGCACTGAAAAATTTTCTGCTGAATGTCGGGAACATGGATACGAATACTTCCTCCGCCCAGTTCATTGCCATTGACGACAAAATCATACTGCCATGATTTCACCTTTAATGGATCGCTATCCAGTAATGCAATATCTTCTTTTCGCGGCATGGTGAACATATGATGCATTGGCGCACAGTGCCCCTCGACCATCTCAGGTTCAAAAAGCGGGAAATCAATCGTAAAGGAAAACGCAAGGACATCCGGATCAACCAAATTGAGTCGCTTCCCAAGATCGAGGCGAACATGGGCAAGCGCCTCTTCGACGATCAGGTGATGATCGGCACCGAAGAAAATAATATCACCGGGTTTCCCTTCGAGCGCTTTGACAATCTGTGCAGCCAATTCATCTCCAAGGAATTTCACAATCGGAGAATCAAGCTCGCCATCCTCTTTTACTTTTATATATGCCAACCCTCGAGCGCGGTGTTTTTTCGCCAATTCTGTCAAATCATCAATTGCCGATCGGGTCAGTGTATCCCCCGCCCCCACTGCATTCAGTGCGCGCACGACACCACCCTGCTTTACCGTATCGGCAAAAACTGAAAAACCACACCCTGCAACACGCTCGGTAACATCTTGAATCTCGAGTCCGAATCGCAAGTCCGGCTTGTCAATACCGTAGCGCAACATCACGTCATCATAGGAAAGTCGCGGAAGCGGCTTATACAGCAGCCGTTTTTTGATATATCCTTTTTCGTTCAAGTATTCGACTGCCGCGACCGTCATCTCCTCTATCAAATTCAACACATCGTCACGTTCAACAAAAGACATCTCTACGTCGAGCTGGGTAAACTCAGCTTGCCGGTCTCCACGGCTATCTTCGTCACGCAAGCATTTCGCAACCTGAAAATAACGGTCAACGCCACCAACCATCAAAAGTTGTTTATACTGCTGCGGTGATTGAGGCAGTGCATAAAACTGTCCCTGGTGAAGACGCGAAGGAACAAGATAGTCGCGCGCGCCCTCGGGCGTACTTTTTGTCAATAACGGTGTTTCGACTTCAACAAATTCTCTCGTGCTCAAAAAATTGCGCAAAAATCGTACCGCCTCATGGCGAACGACAATATTGCGCTTTACTCGCGGACGGCGCAGATCAAGATACCGATAGGTATAGCGTCGTTCTTCATTGACTTCCATCTCCTTTTCTTGCTCAGACTCAATTTCAAATGGAGGAGTTTTTGCGGTATTCAAAATATCGAGTGTTTGCGCGTGCACCTCTATCGCTCCCGTAGAAAGATTGGCGTTCACCATCTCTTCGGGTCGTCCCAAAACCACTCCCTCAACCTGAACAACAAATTCCGATCGGAGCTTTCCGGCATTTTCAAAAAGCGTTTCGTTTTTCTCGGGATTAAAAACAACCTGTGTAACGCCATAACGATCGCGCAGATCGATAAAAATAAGCCCGCCATGGTCACGGCGCGACTGCACCCAACCGGCAAGCGTGACATAGGTACCGATATCTTCTTTTTTCAACTGACCACAGGTGTGTGTTCTCAACATACAAAAATGAGTCTAGCCCAGCGCTAGTTCTTAAAAATAATACCTCCGGCTGAACCAGTACAGGATCGCCTTTCATGCTTTTATTCTAGCGAAAAAAATCTCGCTCTGCAAGACACATCGGAACCCCGGGAAAAAATTATACGGATACCTTTTCCTTGGGCGAGAGTAGGTCAAAATAGTTCTGCGACCGTGGAAGCGCATCGAGATTATTTTGCAGAAACCGTTCTACCCCTGTTGCGAGCGCCCCCTGTGGCAGTGAACTCTTCATACAATCTGAAAATGATCCGGAAAAGAGGCGACGATGAATATCATCAAGGGCTTGATCTGCCTCATGCAGGCCAAGCAAAAACGATAATTTTATAATGAAAAGATGCGCGAGCGTCTTCTGCCCTGATGTACGCGGTGTTTTCTGCAGTGTTTCTAAAAAATCAATGAGCAACAGAAAAAGTGGCTCGTCGCGCTCTTCCCATTGTACGCATCGATCAAAAATTTCAAAACAATACAGCGCGGCTGATAGAGCATAGAGGTTGTTCTTGATATGCTGAAAACTCCCGACACCGTCGACGGTTGCAATACGATCGAGCATGCGCCCCTTCCCAATCGTAAAGAGTGCATGATTTAATAGTTCAAGATTACCTGAGAGCTTACTCTCTATCTTTCGCGTTCCCTGCGCAATTGCCTGGATTTTCCCCCGCTCAAACGTATAGAGCACAAAACACCGATCGACATCCCGATGGTCTTTTTTCTGTAAAATAATCCCCTGCACCTTATACGTCATGCGAATCAAGATATGATTGCAAAATAAGCATTGCGGCTATTGCGTGTTCGTCTCCACCGCTCTCCCGTAAACGCGTTTGTGCCTCTTTTGATGTAAACCGCTCATCCCATTCGTGTATTGGGCACCGCACCACCCCTGCAAGGATATGAATAAAATTTTGTGTGTCCTCGCGTTGCGTGTCGGAATATCCCGGGTTGTTTGGCATACCAACAACTATCTCATCGATGCCTTCCGATAAAATAATCCGCGTGAGCTCGTCAATGCTTCCCTCTCCGCTATTTTCAAGCGACTTATACGGAAATGCCATGCGCATTTCGCCATCGCCAATCGCAAGGCCAATATGCGCAGATCCGTAATCAATGCCAAGATAATTCATGGTGTGCTCCTTTGTTATTTTAAATTTCTTGTGCGGTCAATACCGCACATCCGTCTTTTGTCACAGCGATGGTATGCTCAAAATGTGCCGCTCTACTCCCGTCCTGCGTACGAATCGTCCAGCAATCATCGTCTGTCATCACTTCCCAATCCCCCGCCACAACCATCGGCTCGATACAGATCACCATTCCTTCTTCAAGCAGAACATCAGCATGGCGCCGATCATAAAAACAAAAAATTGCCGGCTCCTCGTGAAGATTACGACCGATCCCGTGGCCAGACAAATCACGGATCACGCCAAATCCATTACCCTCGCACCACTGCTGGATCGTTTTTGAAAGTACAGACGTTTTCGTACCGGGCCCCACTTTTGCAATGGCGCGCTCAAGTGCTTCACGGGTTACGGTGATAAGTCGCTCATCCTCGCTAGAGATGTTTCCAACACCAACGGTTACCGCCATATCCGTATAAAATCCTTGATATTTTACCCCCAAATCAAGACCGACAATATCCCCATCATGAAGAAGGATGTCTCGACATCCAATGCCGTGGACAACCTCATCGTTGACTGACGCACAGAGCGTTGCTGGATATCCGGGCTGTCCCTTCCGTTGTCCATAGCCAAAAAATGCCGGAACCCCTCCGTGCGCAACAATATATTCCCGTGCGCACGTATCAAGTTCTTTTAATGAGACGCCTGATTTTACAATCGCACGTGCCGCCGCTACCGCTCCGGCAAGAATCTTTCCACCCTGTCGCATTATTTCAATTTCTTCTTGTGTTTTTATTGAAATCATATATCAGATAGTAATAGCTTACTGTCTTTTATCCAGCATGTAAACAAAAAGTCCTTTTCAAAAAGGACTTCAACACAAAACCCGCCGCACATCACTCGTATTCATTCTAAAGAAATTCCTCGTAATCTCGAGCGGTCATCTGCGATTCAATTTGTTTAAACGTCTCAATTGCAACACTCACAACGATCAATAAGCTTGTGCCGCCAATCGCGAGCGATTTGATGCCGGTTGCCTCCTGAACAATAAGCGGCAACACCGCAATCAACCCCAAAAATACCGCACCGGGCAAAATAATTTTGTTCACTGTTGACTGAAGGAAATCAGATGTCGGCTTGCCGGGACGAATACCGGGAACAAACCCACCCTGCTTCTGAAGATTTTCAGCAATTTGATCGGGTTTAAAAATAACGGAAGTATAAAAATAGGTAAAAGCGATGACAAGCAAAAAGTACAAGATACCGTACGCAAGATGTCCGTTAAAAAAAGTGATGACCGCTTGCGCCGCTTGTGCGATAGCATGGGTCCGCGCATGGATAAAAAATTGTGCGATCGTCGGCGGAAAAAGAATAACAGAAATCGCAAAAATAATAGGGATAACGCCCGCCTGACTTACCCGAAGCGGCAAATGAGTATCAACGCCCCCCATACTCATGCCGCGTACACGACGGGCATAGGTGACCGGTATGTTCCGCTGTCCTTCGGTCATGATAATAACAAATACAATCGTAATAATCCCGATAATGGCAAACGCCAACAGATTAAAAATTTGTGAGGGATCAAGAACTTCAAAGGTCCTCAGCGCAGAGGGAAGCTGCGAAACAATACCGGCAAAAATCAATAATGAAATTCCGTTTCCAACTTTCTGTTCTGAAATGAGCTCCCCAATCCACATCAAAAATATTGTGCCGGCGGTGAGAGCAAGCACCATCAGAATAATGCTCATAATATCAGATTGGCCCAAAATTGGATGAGGTGATTGGCGAAGAAGCGCAATGAGACCATATGCCTGGAGCATTGCAAGTGGAACCGTCAAGTAACGAGTATACTGGTTGATTTTCTGGCGACCATACTCCCCTTCTTTTGAAAGCGTCTCAAGACGTGGGACAATCATGACGAGAAGCTGCAAGATAATCGACGCGGTAATGTAGGGCGCAACACCCATACCGACTATTGAAAATCGTCCCAATCCACCCCCGGAGAACATATCGAGCAATCCAAACAGCTCATTGTTCTGGAAAAAGTTCTTCAGGTTTGCCGCATCAACGCCCGGAATCGGGATTGCCGCGCAGGCGCGAAAAATAATCAGCATTCCGAGAACAAAAAGAATTTTATTCCGCAAGTCAGGCAGGTTCCAGATTGAAAGGAGTTTCTTCCACATACACTATCAAGACGATGGTTAATCGTTATTTTTTCTTTTCCTGCTTTTGGTTCTTCTTCTGCTTTGGCTTCATTGCCTTTGCTTCAACAGTTCCGCCCACCGCTTCAATCTTCTCTTTTGCTCGTGCAGAAACCTCACACTGAGTAATGGTCAATTTCTTCGAAAGTTTTCCTTCACTCAAGATTTTTACCCGCGTTCCCAGTACGGGCGCATCTTTGCCCCGGCGGGCGCTTTTTTTCTCTTTCACAACTCCTTTTTCAAGCAGATTAGTGCGCGTCACCGTATCTCCGGAAGCATAAAATTTTTCCAATGCATCAAGATTAAGAGTAAGCGGTTTTGGGTGGATACTTCTAAATCCGCCCGTCTTAGGAATGCGCAGGAGAAAGTTCTTCAATCCGCGTGCCTTCAATCCTTTTGAGCCACCGCTTCGCGCGCGCTGCCCCTTCATTCCACGTGTCGAATAGGTTCCATGACTTGAACCCAATCCTCGACCAACGCGTTTGCGCGCTTTTGACGCTCCCTTAAATGATCGTAATGTGTGCAGTTCCATATAAGTATTATTTTTCTGTTTCTTTTTCCGCTTTTTGAGTGGCTGGCTGTTTTCGTCCTCCTCGCCGCGCAGAGCGTCGAGCAACCGACTCACTCAGACGTCGCAAAGCCACGAATAATGCACCAACATTGTTGAGCTTATTTTTTGATCCATATACTTTTGAAACAACGTTTCCGATACCGGAAAGCTCCAACGCAAGTCGGACAGCCCCGCCGGCCATAACACCCGTTCCTTTTGGTGCTGGCTTCAAGAAAAGGCGTGCCGCTTTGTATTTGACGCGCAATTCATGGGGAATTGTTTCATTTTCGATTGGGATAATCACAAGATCACGTCGTGCTCGCGTTGCTGCTTTCTGCACCGCAAGCGTCACATCAGCACCCTTGCCAAGACCATATCCGAGTCGCCCTTTGTGATCACCAATCACAACACACGCACGAAAACGCATACGCTTTCCGCCGGCCATAACACGTGTCACGCGGGCAATATCAATAATACGCTGGTCGAACTCTTTTTCTTCCGCTGTACGCGTATCTTTTCGTGGTCTTTTCCCTTCTGCCATACTGGTAAATAGTTAGGTTACAGTTTTGTAAATACTGCTAAAAAATAAGTCCGCCTTCACGTGCGGCATCTGCAACCGCCGACACGCGTCCATAATACGCATTGCCCCCGCGATCAAACACAATCGTCGTCACTCCCGCAGCTTGAGCTTTTTTTGCAATCAGCAATCCCAGTGCACGAGCACGTTCCGTCTTGGTTTTTTTCTGTTCCTCTTTGGAAAGCTCCTTTTCATACGCGCTTGCAACCGTTACACCTTTTGCATCATCAATCAGTTGGAGTGTTGTCGACTTCAATCCGCGGAATACTGAAAGTCGTGGTCGGGCGGTTGTACCGGATATGCGTGCGCGTACTCGTTTTTTTCGCAATATCTTTGTATCCTGTTTTGTCTTTTTCATATGCGTGATTATTTCTTTGCTCCTGCCTTACCGCTCTTTCCTGCCTTGCGGCGGATTGTTTCATCCGAATATTTTATTCCTTTCCCTTTGTACGGTTCGGGCTTTTTCAGTGTTCGGATGCGCGCCGCGGTTTCCCCGACAAGCTGCTTGTCAATTCCGGAAAGAGTAATCGTATTTTTCTCAACAGCGGCCGCGATGCCATCGGGCAACACAAAGGTAACGGGGTGAGAAAATCCAAGATGCAGTGTTAAGGTGTTTCCTGACACCGCAACCTTAAAACCAATTCCAATAACCTCAAGCTTTTTCTCAAATCCTGATGCTACGCCATGCACCATATTTGCAAGAAGCCGTTGAAAGAGCCCCCACAGAGCACGATCAGTCTTTTCATCCGGATTCTTGACCGTAACAAATGCTTGTGCGCCATCGAGCATACAAGTAACTGATGGATGCAAATCCATTTCAAGCTGGCCCTTTGGACCTTTTACAACAACGTGTTGATCAGCTATGGCAAACTGGACACCGGCCGGGATATTGATTGGTTGTTTTCCGATACGAGACATAGAAGTAAAATTAGCTTATGTGCATGAGAACCTCACCGCCGAGACGCAACTTTTTCGCCTGTCGGTTGCTCATCACACCCTTTGATGTTGAAAGAACCGCAATACCCATATGCTGAAGTACGACCGGCAAGTTGTCCGCTTTAACATAAATGCGGCATCCGGGCTTACTTACACGCTTCAGTACACTGATTGCTGAAATGCGGTCTGTTGTATATTGCAAGTCGATCGTAAGCTCGGAACAGGGACTCCCCTCAATGACCTGAAAGTCTCTGATATATCCCTCATTCTTCAATACCTGAGCAATCTCTCTCTTTAAGCGAGATGAGGGCATTACCACTCGTTCTTTGCGAACGCGAGCGGCATTACGAATTCTTGAAAGCATGTCTGCGATAGGATCTGTCATAGAATGATGTGAAAAACAATTACCAGCTGCTCTTCCGTACTCCCGGAATTGCGCCCTTGCTTGCAAGCTCGCGGACGCAAATACGGCAAAGATCAAACTTCCGTAAGTACCCGTGGCGTCGACCACACCGCCAACAGCGCCGAACAATACGCGTCGAAAACTTCGGCTTGGTAAGAGATCTTTTTGATTTTACAACTTGAGCAACGGTAGCCATACATTCAACAAAGTATTGTGAGTTTTATTTCTTAAAAGGAAATCCAAAGAGAGTAAAAAATGCGACCCCTTCTTCACGATTTTTCGCATTGGTCGTTATCGTCACCTCAAGACCGTGGACTTTTTCGATTTCATCCGACTTCACTTCGGGAAAAGCGATATTTTCGCGAAAACCAATCGTCAAGCTCCCGTGAGCATCAACCCCTTTCTTATCCAATCCACGAAAATCACGAATACGCGGCAAAGCAAACGATAACAATTTGGCAACAAAATCCATCATCCGTGCCTTGCGCAGTGTCACCTTCATGCCAACAACCTGTCCTTCGCGAATCTTAAAACCGGCAATAGACTTCTTGGCACGCGTCTTCACGGGTTTTTGACCGGTGATCTTTTCAAGTGAGTCGGAAACAATCTCAAGATATGAGGGATCTTTCAATGCCTTTCCCAAGCCAACATTAAGGCTCACCTTTACAAGCTTTGGCACTTGGTACATATTTTTGTACCCAAACTTTTCTTTGAGCGCCGGGACAACGGTTGTTTTGTATGTTTGTTCTAATGAATGCATAGTGGTTACTCTATTGTTGCGGTACATTTTTTACAGACTCGCTGTCGCTTTTGTTTTGCACCTTCGACAACTCTGCTTCCTACGCGGGTTGCCTTCCCACAGCTCTGACAGACGAGTTGAACTTTTGATAAACGGAGTGGCGACGGCAAATAGACTCGCTGTCCTCGCTCCCCCTGTTTGCGCGCCCGAACATGCTTGACAACAAGATTCACCCCCTCGACGACGAGTTTCATATCAGCAGGATATACCCGAACAACCTTTCCTGATTTTCCCTTGTCTTTTCCTGCCAATACTTTTACGGTATCGTTTTTCTTAATCTTCATATGCTTACAGCACCTCTGGCGCCAATGAAATAATCTTTGTAAAGCCTTTCGCGCGCAATTCACGGGCAATCGGACCAAAAATACGTGTTCCTTTCGGCTCTTTCGTCTTTTTGTCGATCAGAACAATTGCATTATCATCAAATCGAACATAGGTTCCATCTTTGCGACGAGTTTCTTTTCGGGTGCGCACAATGACTCCGTGTGCGACATCGCCCTTTTTAACGCTCGTATGCGGAAGCGCCTGTTTGATGGAAACAGCTACAACATCGCCGATTCCAGCATAGCGCTTTTGGTATCCACCAAGCACTCGGATACACTGGATACGGCGAGCGCCGGTATTATCTGCAGAAACAAGTATTGAACGATGTTGAATCATACAGTTCCCTCCTTTGCTTTTACGCCTGCCTTCTCCCAAATTCCGATAACGCGCCAGCGTTTATGACGACTCAGTGGGCGTGTTTCACAGAATGCAACCGTATCGCCCGGGTGGTATTGATTTTTCTCATCATGAACATGAAACTTCTGAGAGACCGTATATCGCTTCTTGTACTTCGGATGCACGCGGGTACGATCAACGCGGACAATAATGGTTTTGTCCATCTTGTCGCTAACCACGGTACCATGAAATGTTCTTTTTGTTTTGTTCTCCATACAGCTTTATGACGATGTTTTCTTCATGCGTAAAAGTGTCAACACTTGCGCAATCAATTTTTTCTGTGCCCGGATTTCCCGAACGTTCTTCAGCTGCTTATATGCAACCTTAAACCGTGCCGATCGGACAGTTTCTCGTGCTGTTTGCAAAATCGTTTGCAGTTCGTGTTCTGTTTTGTCGCGGAGCTCGCTTGCTTTCATATACGTATTACTGTTTTAAAAACTGCGTTTTTACGGGGAGCTTATGCGCTGCAAGTCGGAATGCTTCACGTGCGATATCTTCTGCAACACCACCCATTTCAAAAAGTATCATGCCGGGCTTGATAACGGCAACATAATGGTCAACTGCTCCCTTTCCACCACCCATCGTATTCTCATTACCGTGAAATGTTACAGGACGATCAGGGAATACGCGAATCCATACTTTTCCCCCACGCTTAATCGAACGGGAGATAGCACGACGCGCAGCTTCTATTTGGCGTGATGTCATCCATGAGCTTTCCGTCGCCCTCAATCCATAATCACCAAACGAAACGGTTACTCTTTTCGTCGCGGAGCTTGTCCGGGTGCGACCCCGACCTCGTTGCCATTTTCTGTGTTTTACTTTTTTTGGCATCAACATATTTATTTCGTGTTCTGTTCTCCAAAATTCATTCCTTTATAAATCCACACCTTTACTCCAACGGCTCCGGACAGCGTTCGCGCCGCTCCACGAGCATAGTCGATATGAGCGCGTAACGTGTGAAGTGGAATTTTTCCATTGTGTAAAGTTTCGGTGTTTGCGATTTCTGCGCCATTCAATCGGCCGGAGATACGTACTTTCACTCCCTGTGCCCCGCCTTTTGTAACACGATCAATCGCCTGCTTCATGACACGACGATAGGGCATACGCTTTTCGAGCTCTTCAACCATTCCCTGCAATACAATCTGTGCATCCAGTGTCGGACGATCAACCTCAACAACATTCACATTGACGGTTACTTTTTCAGATCCAAAGAGTTCTTTGCGAATCTTCTTTTTCAGCTCTTCAATACCTGCGCCTTGCCGACCGATAATGACGCCGGGTTTTGCCGAATGAATAATAATTGTAACAACGTGTGTCGTGCGTTCAATCTCAATTTTCGAAACGCTCGCCCCCTTCAGCTGTTTATCCAGATACTTCCGAATAGTGATGTCTTTTGCAAGGTTGTCCCGAAACTGTTTTCCGGAGGCAAACCACTTGGAGTCCCATCCGTACAACACGCCCGTTCTAAAAATTTTTGGATTAACTTTGTGACCCATATGTAATGGCTATGATCCTGTTTTTCGCTGAATAATCTTTTTGAGCATGCTCACTTTTTTCTCTTTCTGAATCTTCTGTGCCGTTTCATGTCTTCCGACGCGAGACTTATCAAATGGTTTCTGCTTGTGGGACTCCGTTTTTGACATGTCTTTTACCGGTGTTTGTACAGGTACACTGCCCTCAGAAAGAACTTCCGACTCATTTGTTTCAACAACCGCCGCATTCTTCCCCAGTTGCGATGCGGTTTGTTTCTGACCTGCCCCTTCCCGTGCTTCAAGAACGATAGAAATATGACACGAGTGTTTTTTCAGCGGTGCCGCACGCCCAAATGCGCGTGGTCGCCATCGTTTCAGTGCTGAGCCCTGGTTTACCTGAATTTCTTTAATAAAAAGGGTATCGGCGCTTTTTTGAAAATTGTTTTGCGCGTTTGCAAGCGCGGAACGGAGAAGCTTTTCAACGGGAACACGCGCGGCTTTCGTCATAAATGCAAGCTGAGAAAGCGCTGCATTGACTGACATTCCACGGATAACGCCAACAACGAGCCGTACTTTTCGTGCGGACTGTCGAATGTTGCGTGCATGTGCTGTGATTGCTGTCATAGAGATCATTCAACCAATTATTTCTTTGTCTGAGCGGATTTCGTTGCTGCAGACTCCTTTACGGCTTGCGCTTTTTCCTGCTCTTTCTGAATCTTTCCACCGTGGCGGGCAAACTTGCGCGTTGGGGAAAATTCTCCCAATCGATGGCCAACCATGTGTTCAACCACAACAACAGGAACGTGAATCTTACCATTGTGAACACCAAATGTAAAGCCAACCATCTCGGGCGTGATCACACACGCTCGCGACCATGTCTTGATGGGAGTTTTATCGCTGATAGTTGCTTTTGAAACTTTTTTCAAAAGCTTTTCATCGACATACGGACCTTTTTTCAAACTTCGTGACATACGCGTTTCTTATTTTCTTCGCTTGAGTATAAGGTGATTAGAATATTTTTTCTTCTTTCGCGTGCGCAGACCCAGTGCCGGTTTTCCTTGAGGTGTCTTTGGGTTCTTCAATCCAATTGGCTGGTTTCCTTCACCGCCACCATGGGGGTGATCAACCGGATTCATCGCTTTTCCACGAACACTCGGCCGCCATCCCAGATGGCGTCGCCGACCGGCTTTCCCGAGTCGAACATGCTTATGATCAGTATTTCCAATTTGCCCGATCGTTGCCATGCATATGCTATTGAAAAGGCGTACTTCACTCGAGGGAAGACGGACATGCGCTTTGTCACCGTCGAGCGCCATGAGCTGAGCCGCGTTTCCGGCAGAGCGCACCATTTGAGCGCCGCGTCCAGGCGTAATCTCAAGTCCGTGGATCAGGGTACCAACCGGAATATCTTTCAAGCACAGTCGGTTGCCCGGTTGAATATCTTGCTTTGACTGAGATGCAATAATCGTACTGCCGACCACCAGCTCAAGCGGAGCGATGATATATGCCTTCTCGCCGTCTTCATACTGCAGCAATGCAATACGGGCGCTTCGATTTGGATCATATTCAAGCGACAGCACCGTTGCGGGCATGTCATATTTCTTTCGTTTGAAATCGATCACTCGATAATAGCGCCGAACACCGCCACCGCGATGGCGTGTGGTGATTTTACCCTGATTATTCCGCCCGCCTGTTTTCTTCTTCATGACAATCAGTGACTTCTCGGGCTGCTTATCGGTCAATCCACGAAAGTCAGCGACGCTTGATTTGCGTCTTCCAGGGCTTGTTGGTTTGTATACTTTTACTGCCATATCTCGTTATGCAATATCAATGGTTTTATCTTTTGGAACGCTGACGAGTGCCTTTTTCCAATCCTTTCGACGTCCATTCATTCTACCGAAACGAACATCTTTTCCTGCCATATTCATCAATCGTACACCGGTCGGCATAACACCGTAGAGATTGAAAAAGCCTTTTTTTACCGCTATTTTTGTTGCGTGCTTGTCCACTTCAAATGAATAGACGTGTTTCCCGGCAAGAAGCAACGATTTTTCTGTAACAATCGGCCGGACAAAAAGCGAATGCTCTGAAACGGAAAACTTTTTTCTCGGTGACTGGATATCTTTTTCGTCCGTTACTTTTACCGGCGTAACGACAGGAGATACCGGCTTTACGCTTTTTGCGATCGCTGGTTTTTTAACAACCTCGTCTGAATCTTTCTTTTTAAAAACATTCCATGCCATATACTATTTTTCCGTATGGTTCTCACCGTGAATACGAATAATCTCTTCCAAACTATCAAGAGGAACAACAACGCGCGAACACTGCAAGAGATCGCGCACGTTCAACGATGCCGGTGACAATACTGATACCCGAGCAAGGTTGCGCATACTGCGACGCAACGCAATCTTTTTAGGAGAAATGATAACACCAAGTCGTGGCATTCTCTTTCCTTCTTCGGTAAGTGGCAACCGTTTCAGAAGTGCGAGCGCATCCTTTGTTTTGTTCTGCTCGTTATCCAGTGTATCAAGAAGAACGAATGATCCGTGGCCTGCACGATCAGACAATACCATGCACAATGCTTTGCGTTTTACTTTTTTGTTTACTTTTATGCTCCAATTTTGATTTCCGCGTGGTCCGAAGGTAATACCGCCACCGCGCCATAATGGAGATCGAATAGAGCCATGTCGTGCGCGACCGGTTCCTTTTTGTTTCCACGGCTTCTTGCCACCACCGCGCACCGCTCCCTTGCCTTTTGTTGATGCGGTCCCCGCACGGGCGTTTGCCTGCTGGGCAGTAACAACAAAATGAACAAGCTCTTCTTTCACAGGAACGCTAAAAATTTCTGGCGGAAGCTGATACTTTGAAACAACCGATCCTTGCGTGTTATACACGTCAAGCGAAATGGGTGCGCCTAATTGTTTTTCTTTTCGCTTCATATCGTTACTTTTGTTCTTCATCTGATGAAAGAGTTGCTTCCGATGGTTTTTCTTCCGGCGTTTGTTCTGCAATCTGCTCCACCGGCTCACTTGATTGCTCGGTGTTTGTCGGTGTCTCTGGCTCACTGATCGGTGCTTCGAGCTTCCCGTCCGCGACAATTGATGGGGCTTCCGGTTCCTTTTCATTATTTTCTGGTACCGATTTTGAAAATTGCATATCACCGTCATGGGCAACAATAACAACAAATCCATTGCGCCATCCCGGGATCGCTCCCTGAATCGCCAAAATATTATTTTCCGGATCAACAGATACGACGGTTAATTTTTTGACGGTCACCTGCTCTCCGCCCATACGCCCTGCCATGCGCTGCCCCTTGAAGACATGCTGAACACCGCCAGAACCGATTGATCCCGGCATACGTTCTTGGTCTTTGTGGCCGTGAGTTGTCGGATGGCCATGAAAATGATGGCGCTTCACAACACCGGCAAATCCGCGCCCTTTTGACTGTCCCGTCACATCAACACTGTCACCCACGGAAAAACTGGTCACATCAGCTCGATCGCCTCGCTCGACTCCCTGAGCCGGCTTTGACAGACGCATTTCCTTAAGAGCGGCAAAACTGCGCCCCTCCTTTACGCCAGAAAGCCCTCGAAGGTGTCCCTGAAGTGGTCTCGATGCTTTTTTCTTTTCTCCATAGCCAAGCTGAATGGCATCATATCCATCTTTTTTTGCTGTTTTTACCTGTGTCACAATACACGGACCCGCTTGGACAAGCGTAAAAGGAACAACCATGCCGTTGTCCGCATACTGTTGCTTCATTTCAATTTTTCTTCCGATGATGTATTTCATAGCTGAGTAAACAAAAACCGATCCTTAATGAGTATCGGTTTTCGCCGGAAAAACTCTTTAAGATGTAGTGTGGGTAATGGAAGAGATTATCTCCTTCTTCGCCACTCCTCCCTTCTCAACACTTCCCTGCAAACAGGGGTTATTGAGACGTGAAGAGCGGCGGAAAAACTGCTAGAGTGTTTTAATTTCGAGTCCGACACCAGCCGGCAACGTAAGATTTGTCAGAAGCTCTGTTGTCTTGCTCGTTGCGTCGACGATATCGATAATCCGTTTATGGGTCCTCATCTCAAACTGATCTCTCGCGTCCTTATGAACAAAGGTCGACTTGAGAACAGTCACTTTTGAGATTTCGGTCGGCAACGGAATTGGTCCTTTGGCAATCGCGCCGCTTCTGAGAACTGCATCAATAATACTCTTTGCGGCCTGGTCGATGATCGTATGATCATAGGCACGCAATTTTATTCTGATTCTCGGCTTGTCTGCCTCTTTCTCGTCTTGCTTTTTGGAATGAACGATTTGTGCGGAAGTCATGGGATCAACAGATATACTATTACTTCTGAATCTTTGTAACAACACCGGCACCGACGGTCAACCCGCCTTCGCGGACGGCAAACCGCTGCTTCTCTTCAAGCGCAACCGGAGAAATGAGCTTCACGCTGATACTGATTGTATCACCCGGCATAACCATCTCAACTCCTTCCGGCAAGAAAATTTCACCGGTAACATCAGTGGTGCGAATGTAGAACTGTGGTTTGTATCCTTTGAAAAACGGTTTGTGACGTCCACCCTCTTCTTTTGACAGCACGTAGATTTCTGCTTCAAATTCTGTGTGAGGAGTGATTGATCCTGGCTTTGCGAGGACTTGTCCGCGCTCAACATCGTCTTTCTTCGTACCGCGCAATAAGAGACCTGCATTATCACCCGCACGACCCTCATCAAGGGATTTGTTAAACATTTCAATTCCGGTAACAACCGTCTTTTGCGTATCGCGCAAGCCGACAATTTCGACATCATTGTTGATGTTGATAATACCGCGCTCGATTCTTCCGGTAACAACCGTTCCGCGTCCCTCAATGGAGAAAATATCTTCGATCGGCATCAAGAATGGCTTATCGGTATCGCGTATTGGCTCAGGAATGTATTCGTCAAGCGCAGCGATAAGATCAAGAACCGGCTTGCTCGCTGCTTCATCTCCAGGATTTTCAAGCGCCTTCAAGGCAGAGCCGCGAATAATCGGGGTAGTATCACCAGGGAATTCGTATTTCTTCAAAAGATCACGGACTTCTTCTTCAACCAAATCAATCAGCTCCGGATCTGAAACCATGTCGACTTTGTTCAAAAATACAACAATATACGGAACACCGACCTGACGGGCAAGCAAGATGTGCTCGCGAGTCTGAGGCATTGGTCCGTCTGTAGCAGAAACAACCAAAATCGCGCCATCCATCTGAGCGGCGCCGGTAATCATATTCTTGATATAATCAGCGTGTCCGGGACAGTCAACGTGCGCATAGTGGCGTCCTGCACTCTCGTATTCGACATGAGCGGTATTGATCGTGATCCCACGTGCCTTTTCTTCTGGTGCGGCATCGATCTGGTCAACTGACTTGTCTTGCGCGATCATACCATGAGCTGCCAACACCTTCAGAATAGATGCGGTCAGTGTGGTCTTTCCGTGGTCAACGTGTCCGATAGTACCGACGTTAACATGGGGTTTCTTTCGCTCAAATTTCTCTGCCATACGATAATGTATTTATGTTGGTTATTTAAGTGATATTACAATGAGCTCTATTGTAGCAAAATAATAAAAGGTGTCAACAGATATAGTGTGTATTATATGGGTATATCTCCATTCACTCGTTATTTCTTTTTTGCGATAATTTCTTCAACCACGTTACGCGGCACTTCAGAATACTGCAAAAACTCCATTGAATAGCTTGCGCGACCCTGAGTCAACGAGCGCAACTGCGTAGCATAGCCAAACATTTCAGCCAATGGAACTGTCGCGTCGATCACCTTCACTCCTCCACGTTCAGCCATTTCCTGTATTTGTCCGCGTTTTGAATTCAAATCACCGATAACCTCTCCCATAAATTGCTCCGGCGTGACAACTTCTACCTTCATAACGGGTTCAAGCAATACCGGACCTGCCAGACGACATCCTTCTTGAAATGCCATTGATCCTGCGATTTTGAAAGCGGCCTCAGATGAGTCAACGTCATGAAATGAGCCATCATAAACCGTCACTTTGACATCAATAATAGGATAGCCGGCAAGCACTCCGCGCGTTAACGCCTCCTTCACACCTTTTTGAATCGGAGGAATAAACTCCTTAGGGATAGCACCACCCTTGATTTCTTCATCAAATTCAAAACCTTTTCCTCCCGGCTCGAGCGGTTCGACGCGCAACCAGCAGTGGCCATACTGTCCACGTCCACCTGACTGGCGAATATATTTTCCTTCTGCTTCGGCAACCTTTCGAATGGTTTCTTTGTATGCAACCTGCGGTTTTCCGACATTGGCCTCAACTTTGAACTCGCGTTTCATTCGATCAACGATAATTTCCAAGTGCAACTCCCCCATTCCAGAGATAATGGTCTGCAATGTTTCCTCATCGGTGCGTACGCGGAATGTCGGATCTTCTTCCTGTAATTTTGAAAGTGCGATACCCATTTTTTCCTGGTCTGCTTTTGTCTTTGGCTCAATGGCAACTGCGATAACCGGTTCGGGAAAGGTAATCGACTCAAGTACAATGGGGTGATCGGGATCGCAGAGCGTGTCACCGGTAAAAGTATTTTTCAAACCGACCGCAGCAGCAATCTCTCCGGCATAAATTTCATCAACCTCTTCTCGATCATTCGCGTGAAGACGGACAATACGACCAACACGTTCCCGATCACCGGTGGTTGTGTTCAGTATATATGATCCTGCTTTCAGTGAACCGGCGTAGACGCGAAAAAAACAGAGCTTTCCGATATAAGGGTCAGCTGCAATCTTAAACGCGAGCGCTGCAAACGGCTCTTTATCATCGGCCTTGCGAAGAATTTCTGTTTCTTTATCTGCAGGGTGAAATCCACTCACCGGAGGAATGTCAAGCGGTGATGGAAGGTAGTCATTCACTGCGTCAAGCATGAATTGAACACCCTTATTCTTCAATGCGCTTCCGCACAATACCGGAACAACGGTACGGGCAATACAGCTTTTTCGCAAAACGCGCTTGATCTCATCAAGGGGAATTTCTTGCCCCGCCAAATACGCGTTCATAAGATTCTCATCATTTTCAATAATGGCCTCAAGAAGTTCATGGCGATATTCTGCCGCTTTCTCTTTCATGTCCTCAGGAATATCTGTTTCTTCAAACTTTGTTCCCAATTCATCGGTATACAAATAGGCGCGCTGGGTAAGAAGATCAACGATGCCTTTGAACTGATCTTCAGCGCCGATCGGAAGCTGGAGCGGATGAGCTTTTTTCGTCAAACGATCGTGAATTGACTGGAGATCAGCATAAAAATCCGCGCCTGTTCGATCGAGTTTATTAATGAAGCAAATGCGCGGAACGTTGTATTTGTCGGCTTGGTGCCAGACGGTTTCGGATTGCGGCTCAACACCGGCAACACCGTCAAAAACGACAACGCCGCCGTCGAGAACGCGCAAAGAACGCTGCACCTCAACCGTAAAATCAATATGTCCGGGGGTGTCAATGATATTCAAACGGTGCCCCTTCCAAAAACACGTTGTTGCGGCGGCAGTAATCGTAATGCCGCGCTCCTGTTCCTGCTCCATCCAGTCCATTGTTGCCTCTCCCTCGTGAACTTCACCAATTTTATGTTTTTTCCCTGTATAAAAAAGAACGCGCTCGGTGACGGTTGTCTTTCCTGCGTCGATATGGGCGATAATGCCAATATTTCGTGTCTTTTCCTGTGAATATTCTCGTGCCATAAGAGGAGTTTGTAGATTGTAAAATGGAGCTTGTTAGTCAGCTCCGTTATTTTCTCTTTCCAAAACGAGCAAAATGGGCAAATGCACGATTCGCTTCTGCCATTTTGTGCACGTCATTTCTCTTTTTCATTGCATCACCCTCGCGATTGAACGCCGCAATAAACTCATCGGCAAGTTTTTCCGCCATTTGCTTGCGCTTCTTTGCGCGCGCTGCGGCCAGAATCCATCGAAATGTAAGTGCGTATTTGCGCTCACCACGCACCGGAATAGGTACTTGGTAGTTTGCCCCGCCAACACGGCGTCCGCGCACCTCGATCAATGGAGCAATATTCTTGATTGCAGTGTCAAAAACGTCGAGCGGATCTTGTTTGGTTCGATCAGCGACAATATCAAATGCCTTAAACACAACACTCTGTGCCGTGTTTTTCTTGCCGTCTCGCATGACATAGTTAACAAATTTCGCAACAAGCGTGTTGCCATATTTTGGATCCGGGTGAATGATACGTTTTGGTGCTGGTTTTCCTCGCATATTGAGCTGCTAATGGTGTGAAAGTTAATTACTTTGCTTCTTTTTTCGGCCGCTTCGCTCCATACAAAGAGCGTCCTTGTCGGCGGGTTGAAACGCCGGTCGTATCATACACGCCACGGACAATATGATACCGAACACCCGGAAGATCTTTGACGCGGCCGCCACGGATAAGAACAATGGAGTGTTCTTGCAGATTGTGGCCGATGCCGGGAATATATGCGGTGACTTCCATACCATTTGAAAGTCGAACACGCGCAATTTTTCGAAGTGCAGAGTTTGGCTTTTTTGGTGTCTTTGTCGTCACTTTGAGACACACTCCGCGCTTGAAAGGACCGTGAACATCGGTCTTTGTTCGTTTCAAGTTGTTTGTAACAAAAAGCATCGCCGGCGATTTTGACTTTTTGATAATGCGTTTTCGTCCTTTTTTGATCAGCTGATTGACGGTAGCCATAAATGAGGGTCTCGTGATGAGGTTTTTGTATTTTTTAAAATAAAAATGCCTAGAAGAGGCACGTGTATGGGTGCACACGTTTTATTACAATAGCAATAGTATAGGGAAAAGGTACCATCCTGTCAACAGGAATATCTTTTTGGAGTGCGAAATAGCAAGAAACGGTATATTTTTACTATTTTTTTATGCAAAAACACACCAAAGCGCCCTGCCTCTCAGCACTCGCCAACAGAATTATTTTACCATTTTTTGCACAATCTATCAAGAAGCAACGATTTTTTTACAAAACTGCCAAAAAAGAGATCCAGAGCTACGAAATGCACATATGAGGTCCCCGTCGGTGACCCGAAAGATAGTTTTTGCGTGACAAGAAATATAAGACCCCGAGAGCACTGTCGCCGCTCGAGGTCAAAAAGCCCTGATCGTCTGCCGTTGTTCATTTTCCACCCGTCCATCGGGTCGGATAAACGACGTCACTGCCGCTGCAGCAAGCGCCGCTATCCGGTCGAGAGTGGGCTCGTCGCTGACTTCGACGAACCCATCAGGAAGCTGGAGCTGATCGCGAAGACACTCACGAACAGCCTGATCAAGCTCCCTGACTCTCCGAATCGGAAAGAGGCCCGTATCGAGCCCCGTGTATGCCGCGGGAATAAAAAGAGCCAGCATCTCTGCCTGCTCCATTCCCAACGACTCACACAAGAGCCACGCAAGAACGGTGGTCACTTCCGTCGGAGAATACCCCTCGCCCCAAAATGCCAAGCGGAGCTTGGCAACGAACGTTTCCACGTCCTCCGAGCTCGTACGAACTCGCGGCATTCGATCAGAGAAATATCGTCGATCCATTCTCGCCTCCTGTCTGTCGACGATTCCTCCGATTTATGTTCAGTTTACGTTCAATACTTCCCTACCGTCAAGGACATCACGCAACGATCAGAAATTAAAGCGGTAAATTCAATACTCTGCCGGTTTGAATGAGTAGAAAATTGATAACGCGGCCAAAAATCGGATAACTATTCTCTAACAAAAGCAAAAGAATCAATAAATAAGGGCCCCAACGATCGAGCTTCTCTGCGATATCGTCAAAGCGAGGCGGCAAGAGATTAAAAAGAATCTTCGAGCCATCAAGCGGCGCCACCGGTATAAGGTTAAAGATACCCAGAATGAGATTGACAACAAGCATCTGGGCGAGAAACGCAATAAGAAAATTTGTTGGGGGGAGCAGCGGAAAAATAACCTTGAGTAGAAGACCGGCGGCGACAAACATCAAAAAGTTTGATAGCGGCCCGGCAAGACCGACAAGAAATGCTCCAAACCTACCGCTCTTTAAATGATAGGGATTAAACGGTACCGGTTTTGCCCAGCCAACAACAAACGGCGAACCCGACAGAATAAGAATGGCGGGAATCAAAATAGTGCCGACCGGATCGATATGCGCAATGGGATTGAGTGTCAAGCGACCGTGATCACGAGCAGTCATATCCCCCTGCAAATATGCCGCCAACCCATGAGAGAACTCATGGACAGTGATCGCTATCAAGATTGCGGCTGCCGCGACGATAATGGGGAGAACACCCCCTATTGCAGATTCCATAAAAATATGATAGAGTCAAAAAATCCTTTAATTTCCTGCATCAAACGTGCATTAAAAAACAAAAATATGGCTCGCGAATGCGTCAATTGTTGGGCAAGCTCACAAAAAGCGGTGAGCAGAAGTCATTCTAACATAGGAACAATCCATCGGCAACGGGCAAACCTCCAAAAGCGCTGGATTGGCGGCTCCCGCGTACAAATATGTACCAGCTGTCTAAAAATGGTCAAAGTAAAAGCCCCCGCTCTTCTCAAAAAAGCAAAAAGTGAGGCGGCACCAAAAAAGAAGCTATCCGCCACCCCAAAAAAATCAGCGGCAGTGAAAAAAACAAAAACCACCACAAAAAAGAAGTAGGCAGATCGCCTACTTCTTCTCTTTCACAAATTCATTTTCGCTTGATCTTTTCTCTCTATTCATTATATCATGTATAAATGTCGGGCTGTAGTATAAAAGCAGTACGCGTGGCTGGGGGTCATGAGGCCGGGGGGCGGTACCCCGCAGCCCGACCAAAACAATTGATCCGATGAGACTTATCTCTCTTAATATCTGGGGCGGCACTGTTTTTGAGCCCCTCATGGCATTTATCAAAGAACATTCGGCTGATACCGACTTTTTTTGTTTTCAAGAAGTGTTTGACACACCCACCGAGCGGATTGATGCACGAGAAGGCGCGCGGGCAGATATCTATCGCCAGCTTCAGCTTGCACTTCCCGGTCATAGAGCATACTATGCGCCTTCACAGGACAACTACGAGTACAATCACCGCCAACATGGTGACTCACTGTGGGATATTTCTTTCGGCTCCGCCTGTTTTGTAAAAAAAGATGTCTCGCTCACAGAATATGGCGAGCTTTTTATCTTCAAAAACAAAAATGAAATACACTCAAATCCGGAGCGCAATATGCCGCGCAATATTCAATACCTCCAATGGGAACATCACAAAAAACCGTACACCATTATCAACTTTCACGGTCTCTGGCACCCAACAATAAAAAAGATTGACTATCCGGATCGCATTGAACAATCAAACAGAGTGCGCGCATTCATGGACACCCTCGCGGGAGAAAAAATACTCTGCGGAGACTTCAATCTCAATCCCGACACGCAGAGCATTGCCATCCTTGAGGACGGCATGCGCAATCTCATCACAGAATACGGCATCACTTCTACCAGAAGCGAGCTCTACAAAAAAGAGCTTCGATTTGCCGACTATATACTTGTCACTCCAAACATCACGGTCGAAAATTTCTCAGTGCCCACAATCACTCTTTCCGACCACCTGCCGATGATTCTTGATTTTTCTTAATGCCTTGTGGTCCTCCCTTGAGGGCGTACAATACTCTCAAGGAAGGAGGAGTACTCCATGGCAAGCAACACCATGGGGAAGGCACCAGTGGGATTTCTGAATTCTGACGCAGCCCAAAAGGTACCCACCTCTCCGGATTGGCCGGTCGTTCCGGAAAAATACCACCCGGTATGCCCGGAGGCGACCATCCACCGCAACCCCCACAACCCCCTCTGGGAGGCGTGTAGCGGATGCGGGCGGATAGAAACGCCCATCTGGAAGGCGG
>Ga0172375_10001600_pt1 | contig 36179 bp, 35 predicted proteins | sample LakKiv1m_FD_114537 | JGI IMG/M metagenome (GOLD analysis project Ga0172375, IMG submission 114537) | Freshwater microbial communities from Kabuno Bay, South-Kivu, Congo - kab_092012_11.1m | ecosystem: Environmental > Aquatic > Freshwater > Lake | place: Democratic Republic of the Congo... | reverse complement strand
GATGGGGGCAGGGGCCTCCGATTCAGGACAGGGCGCCAGGCGGTCCCTGGAATTCGCGGCGCTGGTGGAAGCCTCGATGCGCTGGAAAAATCCAAGCTATTTTGATGATATCGTCGAGTCCTACGATAGGAATCTGCTCAAGGGCAAGGCGTGGGACGATGTGCTTTCGCTCCTCATCCTGATAGGCGAAAAAGTGTCGCCCGGGATGAAGACCCGACTGCTCTACCAGGGCGGCAGGCTCATAGAGGAGCGGCTCGCCCTGCGCAGAACCGAGGAAACGCAAGACTCCGATCTCGCCGGCGAATACTTCAGGGCGATCGTGGGAAACCCGGACGCAGAAGAATATTACCGGACCATGGCGGCATGGCGGCTCGACCGCGATCCCGCTTATTTGGCGACTTTCCCCGACTTGTCAGGAACGGCGGTAACGAATAAGGTCGACGGCGATGGACAAGCGTCGCCGAGCCCCGATGAAGCCTACACAGCCTATGCCGCCGCGATGACAGCGGCGGGGGCCGGGTTAACGGGATCAAACGGCAACAACGGGCTTCAGTCGGCCCTCACGCTTATACGAAATTACTTGAATTATGATCTCGACGAAATGGCGTCGGCGGTCGCGATGAATTACATAGGGACCCTTGATAAATCGCTGATCGCGGGACTTGCCTTCGAGCTTTCCACCGAAGGGCAGCACTACGCGGCACTCAGACTTGCGCGCGACGCCGTGAATCGCGGGGCGGGGCTTCAATACCCCGACCTCTACGGCCTCGTGTATCCCAAAGCCTGGAACGGGATCATAGCCGCAGGCGCCGCGATTCCAGGCATTCCTGAAGCGCTCGCCTATGGCATCATCAGATCGGAAAGCGTCTTCGACCCGAAGGCGGTGTCCTACGCCGGCGCCGTTGGACTGACACAATTGATGCCATCGACGGCAGCCGAAACGGCTCGCGGCCTCAAGATGCCGGGCTACTCCCTCACCGATCCGGCGGACAACGTGAGGATCGGGCTGACGTATTATTCGTATATGTTGAGCCGTTTCGGCGGCAAGCCGATGCGAGCGATGTTCGCCTACAATGCCGGGCCAAGCCGCATGACGGCCTGGGCAAAGGAATCTGGCGAGCTGCCCGACGATATCCTGCTCGAGACACTCCATCTCGCCCAGCCCAGGCAATACGCGAAAAACATAATCCAGGCCAGCCTCGCCTATGGGAAAATTCATTACGGGATCGATCCGGGCAAACTGCTCGATTACCTCGTCCTCGGGAAGCCGCTGGAAGCCGCCACAACGGCGCCCATCGCAAACCCCGCGACAGACGCGGCCGCGACTCCGGCATCGGCGCCTCCGGCGAAAGCGGAGGCCCCGGAAACTGAAATCGCGGAAGAGCCGGCCCTAGTCCCGGCGAATGGGCATGGGCCTTCGATGTAATCTTCAGGATTCGGGGTTCAGGATGCCTACTTGAAGAAAGCCATAAAGAAGAAGAATGACGCAAAGACTCAAGACAAGGGGTGTGGAATCGATATTGTACGGAACAAATCCAAAATTATAAGCCAGGCTGCTGGCCCAGGGCAAAGCCGAGCCCACCCAGTAAATCACCGTCTGCTTGCGCGGTATCGGCGTTCCGCGAACGAGTCCGATTGTGAAGACGATGAAGGCAGCGGCGATGTACATGCTTTGCGTGATGGTGATTACGTAAATTGGCCAGCCTCGGTCATAGGTAAAAAGAGAGATCACCTCGCCGGTGGCCAGCCGCGGATTGGGATGGAGAAGGTTGAGCCCTCCCAAGGTCTGCGAGCAGGCAAGCCCAATCAAGGGCGGAAGAAATAGGAGCACGGCGATCGGGAACGTCACATGTTTTCTTCTGCCCATCACGTTAAGCGCAAACATAAGCCAGAACGGAGGCAGCAATTGAATGCCGATATGCTGAAAGCGAACCCAAAACATTATGCGCGGGAGTGTTTCGACATTGATTTCCATCGCGTAGCCGAAGTCGTAGATCGCGACGCATATTCCTGTGAGCGCCAGGAAAACCGCGGCCGCCTTTGAGGTAGTACGCTTCTGTATCGCGAGGGCGCATACGAAAAGGAGAGCCATGCAGGAACTAATAAGCAAGGCTGTAAAGGCTATTTTGATATCATTCATCACATTTCCATTGTTGGCTTTGCCGCGAGATTTGTCAATTCGTATCGACTCAGCGTAATCCGCGGGTCATTTTTTCGACGCTCGGTAAAGCCTGTCGTTGATTGCTCTGCCCAGGCCCTCATCGGGAACTCGCTCCGCGTACATCGTCCCAAAGCCTTCGGTATCGAGCTCATGAAGAAGGGCGAAAAGGCGAGAGGCCGCCTCCCTCATATCTCCCCGTTCGGAAAGCACGCAGACGCGTTCAAAAAACCCCGTGGACTTGAAAACCCCGGCGCGTGCCGCATCGAAGGCGATGGCGACGGCACGGCCGGGCGGAAGGCCCCTGTCGGTGAGGGGCTGGATGGCGCCGGGCAGCGTCATCCAATCGTACAGATAGAGTGCCGTATGGGGCGCGTAATGACTTTTGAGCTGCCCCGGGCTAGCGACGTGGCCGCCTCTCTTCTTGGGTATCAGCACCTCACCGATGATCTCGCGGATGCGCTCCACCGGCATGCCGCCCGGCCGCAGCAAGGCCGGCGTATCATAGGTCATATCGATGACCGTCGACTCGACGCCGACGGAGCATGGCCCGCCATCGACGATAAAGTCGACGCGGTCGCCCAGTGTTTTTGCCACGTGCCTCGCGGTAGTCGGAGAGATGTAGCCGAAGGGATTCGCGCTCGGCGCCGCCACCACCGTGCCGGAGTACGCGATTATTTTCCGCGCGACCGGATGGACGGGAAAGCGTACGGCCACCGTATCCAGGCCCGAGGTGACGATATCGGGTACTTCGTTCCGCTTTGGAAGGATCATCGTGAGAGGCCCCGGCCACAGCGCTTCGGCCAAAAGCCGCGCCTTGGGGGGAAAGGCCATCGCGATGCGATCGATGTCGGCGAGTTTGGAAATGTGGACGATGAGGGGATCGAAAGCGGGTCTCGCCTTGGCTTCGAAAACGCGCGCCACCGCATCGGGGTTGAACGCGTCGGCGCCGAGCCCGTAGACCGTCTCGGTGGGGATGACGACGAGTTTGCCCGCCGCGATGGCGGCTCCGGCACGCTTGAGGTTCTCGTCACTCGAATCCAGCAATTCCATAGGCCACGATGGTATCGAGATGTCCTGTCCGTGACAATACTATTGCAGTAAGCGCATTCGCTTCGCCTCAGCGTTCAGCTCCTATGGATGTCCATTCTGATGTCTGTGCCATGCTCGCGAGATACCCCGAAAGCTGGGCGCAGGCGGACTCCAGATCCCGCCCTTCCTCCCCCTTGGGCGCATAGATGACGGCGACAATATCCGCGGCGCCGGGGAATATTTTGGTGGCCATGGAATCCCTGACCGGGTTGGCCGTCGGGATGAAGCCTTCGGTGGTTTTTCTGCAGACGCAGAGAAGATCGGTCAGGTCGATACTCTGGCCACCGGCGTTGAACACATAGCTTTCCCCTTCCCGCCCACGCCGCAAAAGGAGTTCCGCGCCCGATTTTCCGCTATCGATGATGCTGATAGGGTAGCCTGACCCGAGGCTGACGATATTGGCGGCGTCGACAAAGAAGTTCACGGAGGGAAACTCGCCTTCGAGGGCGGCTTGGAGCAGGTATTCGCTCGAGGGCTTGCCGCGGCCGGCGGGTTTGTAGGCGCCGTAACGCAACATGCTTCGTACCGCCGTCTTGCGGGGCGGCTGGATAAGGGCCTCCCCAAGATTTTTCGCTTCCCCAATGATCGTGGCGAAAGACCCGCCGGCCGTCGTCGCCGACCAGTTAATTCCCTGTGCCTCCACCAAGCCTATGCGCAACCCTTCCAGGCTGGAGTCCTCGTCGAATGCCATTTTAGTTTCCAAGGCTTCCCCCAATTTTCAGTTTGCAAATTGCCAGAGGCTATACTACTCTATTCCGCAGGAGGAACTCCACCATGGTCAAATTCCTCAAGCAGCCTATGATGCGAAGAGTGTTGTACGCTCTCGCGCCCATCTATCTCTACTCGATCTGGATGTACGGCTACCGGGTTATTCTTGCGGCCGCCGTCGTCTTCATCCTGGGTATCGGGACCGAATGGGTCTTCGAGCGCAAGCGATCGGGAAAAGTGAGTGAGGCGGTTCTGGTAACCTGCGCCCTTTACGCCCTCGCCTTCCCGCCCAAGACACCGCTCTGGATCCTCGGCGTTGGCATCGTCTTCGCTGTTTCCTTCGGCAAGGGCGTTTACGGCGGTTTCGGAAAAAACATTTTCAATCCGGCGATCACCGGCCGCACCTTCGTCTACATATCCTTCGCCGTCGTGCTCTCCGCCTCGTATACGACATTCGGCGCCTTCGGCACAGGCGTCGCCGATGTTGTCGCCGCCGCTACCCCCCTCGGCGCGATGCGCGCGAAGCAAAGCGTTGATGTGCTGAGCCTCCTGCTCGGGTCGCGCTCGGGAGCTCTGGACGAAGGCATGACACTCCTCGTGGGCGCGGCGGCAATCTACCTCACCGTCACCAAAACGGCCAGTTGGCGCATCATCGTCTCCTCGATCGCCGCCGCGGCCGTTCTCAACGCCCTTCTCTATTATTTCAACGTTCCGCGCGCCCTGCCCATGGAAAGCCTTCTCGCGGGATCCTTCCTTTTCGTCACGGTATTCATGGCCACGGATCCTGTTTCCGCACCCAAGCGGCAGCCCTCCCATTATATCTACGGCGCGCTGATAGGCTTGACCGTCGTGATCATCCGCACCTTCTCGGCCTTTCCCGAAGGGACGAGCTTCGCCATCCTGTTCGGCAACACCTTCGCGAGCCTCATCGATATCGCCGTCGATTCGGTCAAAAAGCCGGCCACCCAGCCGAAGGGAGGCGCGCAATGAAATTCAAAAAAGAGTCGATAGGCTACGTCATCATATTCACCTTCGTCATCTGCGCCGTCTTCGTCGTCCTTCTCGCCGTGGCGAACCAGGTCACCCTCGCCCAAGCGAAAGCCAACCAAAGCTACGCCTCGCACTATACCGTCCTGAAAGCCCTCGGTCTCGCCGATCCGACGACCTCCAAGACCGCGGTCGAATCCACCTACGCGAGCCAGGTGAAGCAGCTTTCCGATCCGGCTCCTGGAATGGCCGCCTATTCTTCCGTGATCGAAGGCAATCCCTATATCGCCGTCAAGATCACCAATCCGGGACTATGGGGGCCGATCACCGCCATTCTTGCCGCCGATCCGAAGGCCGATCGCATCAGGGGCTTCGAAATCCTCGACCAGCAGGAGACACCTGGCCTCGGGGGCCGCATCGGGGAGCCATGGTTCACCGATCAGTTCAAGGGGGAGAAAGTGAGCGCCGATGGCAAGATCGCCGTCGTTCAGGGATCGGGAAAAGGTGACCCAAACAAGGATAATTCGCAGGTCGACGCCATAACGGGAGCGAGTCGCACCTCCGACTTCGTGCAGACTCTCGTCGATAAAGCCCTCGCGACGGTGAGACAAATCGGAGGCAGCCAATGACCGCGCTACGCAAGGTAATGAAGGACGGACTGTGGACAAATACGCCCATATTCGTCCAGGTTCTCGGCATCTGCTCCACTCTGGCGGTAACCAACAATCTTCGTAACACCATGATCATGGTACTCGGTGTCACCTTCGCCACCGCCATGGGCAGCTGGACGCTCTCTCTTCTCAAGGATCTGATTCCTCGCAAGGTCCGCATGATCGTCCAGGTCTTGGTCCTTTCATTTTATGTCATCATCATCGACATCCTGCTCCGCGCCTATCAGCCGGCGATTTCCAAGCAGCTAGGCCCCTATGTCGGCCTCATCATCACGAACTGCATCCTCATGGGCAGGGCTGAGGCTTTCGCCGCGGCGAACAAGCCCGGGCTTTCCTTCGCCGACGGCCTGGCGAACGGACTCGGCTATGGCTGGGTTCTCGTCTGCATCGCTTTCATCCGCGAGCTCCTGGGCTTCGGGACTATTTTCGGATTCAAGGTGATGGGCGGGAATTTCACTCCATGGACGATCATGGTGATGGCGCCCAGCGCCTTCTTCCTCGTCGCCTCGGCCCTTTGGGTGGCCAACGTCTACAAGGCAAGAGCGGAAGCGAAAAAGAAAGCGGCCCCTCCAAACCAGGGCAGCGCGGCTCCCGCCGCCCAGAAATGAAAGGAGAAACGCACCTATGAACGCACCGAATGTAGGAATTCTTTCCCTTTTCATCGCGAGTATCCTGACGAGCAACATTCTCCTCGCGAATTTCCTCGGAACCTGCTCCTTCATCTCGATATCCAAGGATTTCAAGAGCTCAATGGGCCTCGGAATCGCCGTCACCATGGTAATAGGCATCTGCTCGGCGGTCTGCTGGGTCGTGCTCTATTACATCATCGTACCCCTCGGGATCGAGTACCTCTCCTTCATCATCTTCATCATCGTGATAGCCGGCGTCGTCCAGATGCTCGAGATGATCATCGATCGTTTTTCCCCCTCGCTTTACATGGCGCTGGGCATTTTTCTTCCCCTGATCACCGTGAACTGCGCCGTCCTGGGCGTTATTCTCTTCATGCAGATCAGGTACTACAATTTTATCCAGGCGGTCGTGTTCGGATTCGGCTCGGGCGCCGGCTGGTGGCTCTCGATCATGCTCCTGGCCTCGATCCGCAGGAAACTGGACAACAACAACGCCATTCCGGCCGGTCTGAAGGGCACGGGAATCACGTTGATCACCATCGGCTTCATGGCGATGGCCTTCATCGGCTTTTCGGGCATGATTGCCATTCAATGAGGCGGAGCGAAGTATGAGTCCAATTCTAGTCGGTCCTCTCGCCGTCGCCGGTCTGTCGACCGTTCTCGCCTTTCTGATCGCGATCCTGGATAAATTCCTCAACAATTACGGGCAGCTCAAGATATCCATAAACGGGGGCAAGAAGGAGCTGGTCGTTAAGGGCGGTTCCCCGCTTCTCGGAACGCTCGCGGCGGAAGGCATTTTCGTGCCCTCGGCCTGCGGGGGGCGAGGAACCTGCGGGGCATGCAAATGCAAGGTGCTAACCGATGTCGGGCCTCACCTGCCCACGGAGATGCCTTACATGTCGCCCAAGGACATCGAGGGCAACGTCCGCCTGGCCTGCCAGGTCAAGGTGCGCAAGGATCTCGAGATCGAGCTGCCGGAAGAACTTTTCAGCATCAAGAAATTAAAGACACGCGTCGAACGCATCAAAGATCTTACCTACGACATAAAGGAAGTGCTGCTCTCCCTCGAGGGGCAGACGATCGAGTTCGAGGCCGGTCAGTACGTCCAACTGGTCGTCCCCCCCTATGGCGACATCCCCGAGAGCGCCCAGAGGGCCTATTCGATGTCGTCGCGCCCGAGCGACAGCGCCCATGTCGAGCTTCTGGTACGGCTTGTCCCGGGCGGCATCGCGACGACCTGGGTGCACAAGTTCCTCAAGGAAGGGGACAGTGTGGAAATCGTCGGCCCCTTCGGCGAGTTCCGGATCCATGACACGACGGCTTCCATGATCTGCGTGGCGGGCGGCTCGGGCATGGCGCCCTTCAAAAGCATACTCAACCACATGAAGGAAACGGGAGCCTTCCCGGAAAAGGAGATCTGGTACTTTTTCGGGGCGCGAACGACGAAGGATATGTTTTATCTGGATGAGCTTTCGGCGCTCGCCAAAGCCTGGCCGAGATTCCATTTCGTCGCCGCTCTATCCGAGCCGAAACCCGAGGAGAACTGGAAGGGAGATGTCGGCCTCATCACCGACGTGCTCGATCGCTATCTGCAGGGCAAGATCGACAAGAAAAAAGGGCTCGAAGGCTATCTTTGCGGCTCTCCGGGCATGATCAACGCCTGTATCAACGTGATGAAAAAGAACGGCATGACCGAAGACAAGATTTACTTCGACAAATTCGCCTGAGGGAGGCCGGTATGAAACTGAGACCTATCGAAAAGGACGCGTTTGGCAGGATGGGACCCGGCACCATCACGGCGCAGGGATTCCTGGGAAACGACAGCAGGGCGCCGGAAGAAATCATCGCCGAGGATGAGATGGAATTCGCGAGGCTCGGCCTCGATTTCGAAGCGGTGGCCGACGAGCTCGAGAACTTGAAGATCGAGGGAGAGAAGGGCTTGGGCGAGCCTTTGACGGTGGGGAAGCTTCTCATACAGACGGGCGATGCCCGCGGCATGCTCCCCTGCCCGTACGGCGACGGCCTCCATCACAAGAACGCGGTGAGCGTGCGCTTGGCCGATCAGCCGGCGGAGTCCTGCGTCGAAGGCGAGGACATGCTCGTCTTCTCGGATCTTTCAATCCACCTTTTGCGCGTCCATCATTTTTGCCAGGGAAGGGGTTCCCCCTTCAGGCTCGAGCCGGCGCTCATGGCGCGCTTGGTGAAGGAACGATAAACATGGGACTATCGCGTTCGGTCGCGCTCAAGAGGACGGCGACCCTCATCATCCTTCTCGCCCTGGTATGCACGAGCGCTTTCGGCGACTTCCTCTGGTTTAAAATAAGAAATCCGGCCAATGATGTCGCGAAAATCGCCGGCTCAAGGCTGTCCGACGAGGAAAAGGCGATCGTGGAAATTGTCATGGCCTATTACGCGGTAAAGTACGGCTACGCGAAGGATGGGGCTCCGCTCAAGGACGCGACAAAGAAAATGAGCGAGGAGCAGTACAAGCATGCCATCGCCCAGGCCGCCAAAATCAGCAAGAACGAGGCCGCGAAGGGATTTTATCGCATGGGGAAGGCCGGCGAAAAATTATTGAAGGCCATCATCCAGACGATAGAAGACGCCGCCAAGGCGGCAGGCGACTATGTGGAGAAGAAGTCGGATCAGTTCGACAAGAAGAAGTGAGCCCTGGTCGCGGCGGCCCCGCGCGGAGACTCCGCGCGGGGCCGCCGCCTTTCGGGGCATTCGCCTCAGCGCACTTCGGAGCGGAGCGGCACCGAGTCGGCCGCGCCCATCCTCGTAACGCAAATCGCGGCCGCTTTCGCCCCAAGATCGAGGGCGCGGCCGACGTCCATGCCCTCGATGAGCCCCGCCAGGAAATAGCCGGTGAAGGTGTCGCCGGCCGCCGTCGTATCCACCGCTTTCACGTTATACGCCTTCTGGCGATAGGTTTTGCCGCTTGCCACGCAAAGCGAGCCTTCAGCGCCCAGCGTGACGACGATCTTTGCCTCGGAAAAGCGTTTGCCCAAGACGGCGGCCGCCTTTTCGGGATCGCTCTCGCCCGCGAGGTCGGAGGCCTCTATTTCATTCAGGATGAAGATGTCGATCATTCCAAGGGGGTATTTCGCGATCTCGCCATCGAAGGGCGCCGGGTTCATCGCTATCGTCATGCCCTGGCCTTTTGCCGCGGCTATGATGGCGCCTATCGAGGATATTTCGTTCTGGAGAAGAAGGACATCGCCCTTTCCAAAGCCGGCGAGCGATCGGGCAATGAAATCGCCATCCATGTCCTTATTGGCTCCGCCGAAGAGAAGTATGCAGTTCCTGCCCGAATCGTCCACCTGTATGATAGCGTGGCCATTCGCTTGATCCGAAACGCCTATCCGGCTCGTGTCGACACCTGCCGCTCTCAGCTTCTCGACGAGGAAGGCGCCCTCGGCTCCCACCTTCCCCGCGTGGGTGACGTCGACGCCCGCCCTGGCGAGGGCCAGGCTCTGGTTGAGCCCCTTCCCTCCCGCGAATACCGCCAGGGATTGAGCCGCTTTCGTTTCGCCGGGCTTGAGGAAATTGTCGACTCGGTAAACATAGTCTATATTCAAAGAGCCGAAGTTTAGTACGCGCACCTTTCCCTCCGGATTGTCGTCTTGGGCGGTCGGGATGGCCCTTCCGGACGCCGCCGCACGTCTCTTTATAGCCGGATCGAGGCGAAGCTTCAAGTTCATCGGGAGGTAGATATGATTCCACGACAGATGTTCGGACGCAGCGGCCACGAGTCGTCGCGCCTCATATTCGGGGCGGCGGCTTTGGGCTCCGTCACTCAGGCGGAGGCTGACGAGACTTTGGGGTTTGCCCTCGATGCCGGGCTTAACCACTTCGATGTCGCCGCCAGCTACGGCGACGCGGAGCGGAGGATGAAGCCCTGGCTCGGCTCGCATCGCCGAGAGATATTCCTGGCGACGAAGACGCAGAAGCGGACGAAAGCGGAAGCGCTCGCTGAATTGGAGACTTCCCTCAAACGTCTTGGTACCGACCATGTCGATCTCTGGCAGATGCATGTTCTCGTGGAAGACGATGAGTGGGAAATTGCCATGGGCGATGATGGCGCCCTCGAAGCCTTCATCCAGGCGCGCGAAGATGGCAAGGCTAGGTTTCTCGGAGTGACCGGTCACGGCTGGAAAGCTCCCGCGACCCACCTGCGAAGCCTGAATCGCTTCGACTTCGATTCGGTGCTCTTCCCTTGGAACTGGCCCCTGTCCAGGAATGCCGCTTACTCAGCGGCGGTAAAAGCGCTGATTGGCGAATGTCGCCGGCGCGATGTGGCCTATCAGCTCATCAAGGCATTTCTGCGCCGCCCCTGGGAGGGGCGGACCCCGACGAAAGCCACCTGGTACGAGCCATTCGAGGCTCCCGCTGATATCGCGACCGTCCTCGGCTTCGCCTGGGGCCTCGAAGGTTCCTTCGTCAACAGCGCGGGCGACATCCACATATTCAGAACCATCGCCGAGGAAGCCTCGAAATTTCCTCCGAGGCCTTCCGATACCTTGATGGCAGAGTTCGCCGCGCGCGAAGGGATACAGGATCTCTTCGCTTGACGCGGCTTTGCCCCAGCGATTATTTCGCGAACTTTTCCTTCAGCGTGGGCATGGTGTAGCCGTACTGATCCTTCATATCCCGCAGCGGGGTGGTGGTCGAGATAGTGGCCGGCAATTCCAGTTTGGCGATGACAGCCGCGTCGGTTGTCTTCAGCGCCGCGGCCACATCCTTTATGGTCATGGTGCCTTCGAGGACGAAGTCGGCGGGAACGACAAGGGCGGAAGAAGAACTCGCGGCGGGCGCTATTGGCGCCGCGACTTTAGCTGGAGCCGCGGCTATGGCCGAGGCAGGCGCCATCGCGGCGGCGGGTGCGGTCTGCGCGGCTAGAGAGACGGGCGCGGCGGCCGGTGCCGCGGACGGAGTCGCCGCTTCGCCAACGTTTGCCGCTGGAGCCGCGACCGCGCTCTCGCCGGCATAGGGAATGCCCAAAATGGCCGCGACGGCGATCCTGGCCGTGTCAGCCTCAAAATCGGCGCCGATGAGCGCCCCCGTGTCCTTCAGCTTGGTGTCGACCGGAACCTTGGAGGCATCGACGCCCGATTCCCTGAAGAGCCGCTCGAGCTCGATCCCAAAAGAATCGGCCACCTGGGCCCAGGTCGAGGAGCCTTTTATATCCTCAACGGCCAGCGAACCGGTCTGGGCCTTTTGCGCAAGACTGGGGCCGACGAAATCGAGTTGTCCGATCAAGGCTCCGATTCCCATCGCGCCAAGGTATATTCCCAAACCGAGCGCGACGATTTTGCCCATTTTCACGGTCTTTCCGGCGAGGGTCGCCACGAGCGTGCTCTTCTTCGTCGGACAGGCGGTGACGCACTCCAGGCAGCCTATGCATTCGGGAGAGGAAATCGTGTCGGCTCCCGACACATCGATGTTCATCGGACAGACGGAATCGCACTTTGAACAGGAAATGCAGGTTTTCGATTCGCGCTTTATCCTGAAGAGCGGGATGCGCCCGAGAATGGCGTTGACCGCGCCCATGGGGCAGACATATTTGCAGAAAGCCCTTTCATAGAACATCGAGAGCCCGAGGGTGAGGACGAGAAGAATGAGACCGACGGCGAATTCGGCCCAAACAGCCGCAGGTCCGGCGGAGAGATGCCCATAAGCCGCGAGGGGGTCGTAGGGACGTATGATGAGGGTGCCCGTATTCCACGTGAAGTAGACGATGCCGACGAGGATAGGGTACTTGAGCCATCGCAAGACTCTGTCGACCTTGGGCGGAACGATGAAGCGCTTCTTGAATAACTTTCTGCCGATCCAGCCGAAAACGCCCTGAAGGGCGCCGAAGGCGCAGATCCATCCGCAGAAGAAGCGCGAGAGCACGACGCCGAGGACGATGATCGCCGCCAGAAGCACGAGGTTGGCGGGCATGATCTTCTTTATCAGTTCGCCTCCCGCCAGATACTTGAAGAGCGTCTCTATGCCGCCGAAGGGGTCGAGCGCGTCGATGGACGGCATATTCTGGAGTTTCTGGTGAAGGATGGTGAGGACGGTCACCGCGACGAGAAAGACGCCCAGCGAGATCCTGCGCGCGAGTTGGATGCGCGAAATTTTCTTGGCCATCAGTAGTTCCTCCTGCTTGATGGTGTGATAAGCACGATTCCCGAACCGCCGGTCCGGACAGAAACGAAGCGTTGCCATCTTTATATGAGCAAAAGGCATGCCAAATATTAAAAACAACAAAAAATGAACGCATACCAGTTAATATATTTAACTATATGTAATTATTTACAGAGACAAAAAGACACGCACAGCCGCGAAGGAATTACCCTATCGGCGTCGCGGGAACAAAGCGCATGAAGGGAATTATTTTCCCGGGATTTCTATCGATGAAACGGCGAGACGATGATATACATGAGCGATGGACTTCGACCTTTCCCTTATTTCCGGATTGAAGGAAAAAGATTTTTCGCGGATTGGCCTCATGGCCCTCGAAGGACGCATCGTCATCGAGAAAGCGATGGAAGCCAAGGCTGATATCATCGGTCTCGTATGTTCCGAGGAGAGCGCCGAGGAATGGTTGGAAGGCGCGGCTGGCCGATTCCCGATCGAACGGATATCACACGACAAGCTCTGTGAAATTGTCGGGTTCCGATTCCACCACGGCGCCATAGCCATCGCGCGGAGACCGGAGCTGAAACCTTTCAGTCCCGGGATCGCACTCGGATCGACTCCAAAGGGAGCGACCGGGGGCGGCGCCTATCTCTGCCTCTGGGAGGTGACCGACCCCTCCAACGTGGGTGCTCTCATCCGATCGGCCGCGGGGTTGGGCGCCTCCGGCGTCCTCCTCGGGCCGGGCTGCGCCGACCCCTACTACAGGAAAGCGCTTCGCGCCTCGATGGGTAACGCGTTTTCCCTTCCCCTCCATACCTGCGACGCGCCCACGATCGCCTCCCTCGCGGATTCCGGGTTCGAGGCGGTGGCGGCAACCTTGTCGCCGGCCGCCATCCCGCTCCATGCTTGCGTCCCGAAGCGGCCCTTCGTCCTCATCGTCGGCAACGAGGGCTTCGGTATCCCCGCCGGCATCATCGCGCTCTGTGGAAGGGAAGTCTACATTCCGATGGCGGCCGGCGTCGATTCGCTCAATGTCGTCGTGGCGGCGGGAATCTGCATGTACAAATTATTCGGGGAAAGCCCGCTCACGCGTCCGTGACGATGACGGCGATGAGCTTGAGCGGCGCCTTACCCGTCGCTTCGACGCTATGCGTGGCCCCGCCCGTCGTCACCACGACATCGCCCGGCTTCACCGCGACGAGCGTGCCATTGTCGTCCACGATCCCCGTACCTTCCAGGACAATGTAGTATTCGGTTTCGGCGCTGTGCTCATGAGGCCCGATGCTTGCCCCGACGGGGATTTCGATTTCCGAAAAAACCCTGCAATGCTTCTGGAGCTGGTGTCCGGCAAGCAGGGTTACCGTGCAATCGCCCTTCCCGCCGCGCATCTTCGACCGTATCTCTTTTTCCATTTTCGAATGTTCGATAATCATGATTAAGCTCCTTGCCGGCCTATGGTATAAGAGAAAACCCGCGGCGGCAACGGGGCTCCCGGCTATGGCCGATCAAGACGTTTCAAGGTACACTTCATTCATGCGGCAGAGGCGGAGCGACTCCGGAGCGCCCGGACACAGGATCGAATACATCTACGAGGACAAGGACATCGTTGTTGTCGAAAAGCCCGAGGGCCTTCCGGTGATAGCTCCCGAGGGATCGAGGGCGAAGACCTTGTATGATATCGTCACGGCCCACATCCAGCGCGTGAACCCGAGAGGCAGGGCAGCGGTCGTCCACCGTCTCGATAGGGATACTTCAGGAGTCATGGTATTCGCGAAACACGCGGGAGCCAAGAAAGCCTTGATGGACAACTGGAACGGGCTCGTGAAGGAAAGGGGATACACCGCTGTCGTCGAAGGGAGCATCATCGGGAAAGAGGGTACGTTCGACACATGGCTCGTCGAGAACAGGGCCGGCCAGGTATATGGAACGGCCCCTGGGACTCAGGGCGCGCTTCGCGCCATCACGCATTGGAAGGTTCTCTCCTCGAACAGGCGGTATTCTCTCTTGTCCTTGAACCTAGAAACCGGCAGGAAGCATCAGATCCGCGTCCAGCTCTCCGAGGCCGGCTACCCCATCGCCGGCGATCCTCGATATGGGGCAAGAAGCGATCCTTTGGGCAGGCTTTGCCTTCACGCTACAATCCTGGGCCTGGAGCATCCCTTTACCCATGATCTGTACAGCTTTGAGAGCCCTCCGCCGGAAGGCTTCCTCCGTCTGACGGAAACGCGCGGCGAAGAATCCGCCGCGGGGCCACATGGGCCTCGACGCGAACGTCCGCGACATTGAGCGATTCTTCAAGGAACAACCATGGAATCCACCGATTTGTTCAACCTTCGTATCTCGGATTTTTTCGAAGCGGCGAAAGGCGGAACCGCGGGCATCGCAAAGCCCCTCCGCCTCGTCGAAGCCAGCCTTTTCCAGCGAAAGCAGGCAAAACGGCGAAAAAAAGCCAGCGCCAGGGGTTTGACGGTGCCGCCGATACTTATCGCCAGCCTGACGCGCAGATGCAATCTTCAATGCGAGGGCTGCTATTCCCGGGCCTTGAGACCGCATGAACCGGCGGCCGGGACGGAACTATCGGATGATCGCTTCATGGAAATTTTCAGAGAGGCCCTCGATCTGGGGGTAGGCATAATTCTCCTCGCGGGAGGCGAACCTCTCCTGAGGAGAAAGCTCGTCGAGGAAGCCTCGAAATTCAGGGGAATACTCTTTCCGCTTTTCACGAACGGCACCCTCATCGATGAAGCCCTTATGGAAACCATTGCCCAAGGCTCCATCATCCCCATATTGAGCATCGAGGGGGAAGAGAGGGAGACGGATGAACGAAGGGGAGAGGGCATCCATGCCGGGGCTTCTCGCTGGATGGGGGAAATGCGAAAGCGCCGGATGATGTTCGGGGCCTCTGTCACGCTCACGTCGAAAAATTCCGGGATCGCGCTCAATCGGGCCTTCCTTGAGAGGCTGGGAGCTACAGGCATCTCCGTTCTTTTCATCATAGAATATGTCCCTGTTTCCCCCGGTACCGAGAGCCTTGTTGTGAGCGCGGAACAAAAGGCGGTTCTCCGCGATGTCGAGCAAAGCGCCGGCCTTCCTTTCCCCATTGTCGCCCTGCCGGGAGACGAGGAAGCCTATGGGGGCTGCCTCGCCGCGGGAAGGGGCTTCGTCCACCTCTCGCCCGAGGGAAGAATCGAGGCCTGTCCCTTCGCGCCCTTCTCCGATCGCGACGTCGCCTTGACCTCGCTCGAACACGCGCTCAAATCGCCCATGCTGGCGGGGATAAGGGAACACCATGGCGAATTGACGGAAACGAAGGGAGGCTGCGCCCTGTGGAATCGCGGTGGATGGATCGCCAGCCTCTCGGGCTGCCCCTCTTCCATGCAAGGCGGCTTGGACCAGGGGAATGATTAGCGGAACGCTTTGACAGGCGGATTACTGTCCATTGTCGGCATAGGTTTCGTGGTGAACGATGAGTACCAAGCCGACCACAAAGGTCGCCAATATCACGATAAAACTTCCCCATCCAAGGGCGACATCCTGCCCGGCCATCCCGGAATACAGACCGACAATCGTCCAAGGCACCCAAGGCGCCCAACCCGTGTGCCCGAATATTGACCCGAGGACTAAAGTGAAAATGCAATAGCCGAGCGGCGCGAAGTATCCACGCGTCTTGACCGCCACCCAGGCCGCGATGAGCGAGCAACAAAGCGACATCAAGGCCAGGACAAGCAGTTTCAATGCCGCCGCGCGGAACAATTCCACGTTCAGGACGCCGATTCCCACCAGGCTGCCAACAAGATAGGTTTCCGGAATGATAAAGAGCGTCAAGACTCCAAACCAAGAGGCTGTAACGATAATCTTGGCGAAGACAAAGTCGCGTCGAGGTATCGGCATGGCCAACAAGTTTTTGGCGGTGCCCTCGGCATACTCGCGGCCAAAAACATAGGTTACGATGATGGAACACATGATGAGTCCGCCTATTCCGCCCATCTCCACGGTGAACGTGATGAAAGTCCCCCAATCGACAGGCTGCCCTCCGAAGGCAAATTTTGCCTTTTGCCCGAGCAGGCCGAGTTTTTCCGCCATGCCGGGGTTTTTCATCATCCACATGAAGGTGCCACCCACCGCCACCATGAAAGCGTAGGCGGCGAGAGTAACCCAGGTCACCTTGCTCCTGCGCAGCTTCGCGAATTCCGCCAAAAGAACGTTCCCGAAGCCAGCGGCTCGGTTCCTGCTCATTGTTCCCCTCCTGTCAGGCGCATGAAATGCTGCTCGAGATTCTCTTCGACGGGGACAAGGCGTCGAAGCGCCAAGCCGGCGCCCACGATAGCTCGGGCTATTGTCGAGGACAGTGCCGCGGGATCGGTGACAAGCAACGAATGCTCCCCGAAACGCGAGAATTCCGTCAAACCCAGATCGCCGCGCAGGATTTCTTCCGCCCGCGAGATATCGTCGACCTCTAGTTCGATGGCGGTTATTCCCTTTTTCAGCAATTCGCGATAGTCGACTTCCTCTATGAGTCTTCCCTCATGGACTATGCCCACCCTATCGGCAAGATGCTCGACCTCATCCAGAAGATGGCTCGACATGAAGATAGTCACGCCTTTTTCATCGACAAGGCGGCGAAGCAAGGCTCGTATCTCCACGATGCCCGCGGGATCGAGCCCGTTGGCGGGCTCGTCGAGGATGAGGAGCTCAGGCGAGTGAAGAAGGGCACGGGCGAGCGATAGTCGCTGTTTGTTGCCGAAGGAAAGCCTGCCGGCTTCGCGGTTGGCGTATTCATTCAGTTTGAGAAGCTCGATCGTCTCGTCCACCGCCGGCGCGGGCGCGCCCATGAGCCGACGCTGTATCGCCAGGTTTTCCTTGACGGTGAGATTGGCGTATGCGGCCGCCGACTCGACGAAGTAGCCAACCCGCGAAAGAACGTCCCTGCGGTCTTTGTCAAGCGAGGATCCAAGAATGGAAATCTTGCCCGAACTGGGATGGACGAGCCCCAGCAGCATGCGGATGGTCGTCGTCTTGCCCGCGCCGTTCCGGCCGAGGAAGCTGTATATCTCACCTTGCCTGACCTCGAGGCTGACATCCTTTACCGCCTGGACGGTGCCGTAGTTTTTTGACAGCCCCCTGGCGCGTATCGCCACTTTGCCTAACGAACCGCCGTTCACGCTAGCTTTGTCCGTCATTGTCGCCGCCCTCCCCGCCTGAGCCTGAGGCGATCCTCATGGCAAGCGCTTCAGCTATCAATTTCACCGTTTCCTGGTAGCTCCCCACAGGGAAATCTTCCCTATGCAGAGCGATTGAAAATATCGCCGAGACGAGCCCCCGAAACGCGGGCAAAATGTCATAGGGAAGAATGCCCTCGGCGACCCAGCGCCCGAAGCTTTCCTCGAGAACTTTATTGTCGGCGGCCTGATGCGCCGCTATCCGTTCGGGAGGAAGGCGCTCGATAATCAACTGTATATCCAGCATGCCGAAATTCGCGAGGCCGGGTTCCCGCTCAAGAATCCCAAAAGCGCCAAGGAAAAAACGCTCAAGCCTCTCCCTGATTGTTCCGCCACCCTCGGAAAACTCGCGGAGCAAGGCACCACGGTATTCCTTTTCCCAGGATTCAAAAATCGATAGGATAAAGTCTTCCCGCGAAGGGTAAAATGAGTAGAAACTCCCTTTCGAAATCCCCGCTTCCTTCGCTATGTCGTCCACAACGAGAAGGCGGATCCCCATTTTATTGATGAGGCGCTTCCCGACGCTCACGAGTTTAGCCCTGATCCGTTCCCGTTCCGATTCGCTGAACGCGCGTGGCATATATAACCTCAATGACTATTTAAGCTTATACGGTCATTCAAATCATATACAATACCTTTCCTATAGGCAAGAGGTCGCGCGGGGGTAGTGGGGCGCTTTGCCGATTGCCCAACCGTGAAAAGGGTGAGAAAATGCTGCGGGGGCACTATGGAAATCCGCGGCGGCCGATTTGTCGACGATGCCGGGCGCAACCTCATCCTGCGCGGCGTAAACCTGGGGGGCAGCAGCAAGCTGCCTTTTTCGCCCGATGGAAGAACGCATATCAGCGATGGCTTCTACGACGGCGCGATGGTTTCCTTCGTCGGACGCCCCTTTCCCGCCGCTGAATGCGATGAGCATTTCTCCCGGCTTGCCACCTGGGGACAGCGATTCATACGCTTCCTCGTCACCTGGGAGGCCGTGGAGCACGACGGACCCGACATTTATGATACCGCTTACCTCGATTATCTCGAGACTATTGTTGAAAGCGCCGCCCGACACGGCATTTCCCTCTTCATCGACCCCCACCAGGATGTCTGGAGCAGGTGGTCGGGCGGCGACGGCGCGCCCCTGTGGACCCTCGAAGCCTGCGGCTTCGAACCGCGCAATTTCCAGGCTTCGGGAGCCGCACTGCTTCATCAGGAGATGGGCGCGGATTATCCGAGAATGCAATGGTTCTCAAACCATCTGCGTCTGGCCTGCGCGACCATGTTCACGCTCTTTTTCGGCGGCGATGATTTCGCTCCCGGCGTCAGCATAGATGGTACGCCTGTCCAGGAATACCTGCAGGGGCATTATATCGCCGCGATGCGTGAAATCGCCCTGAGGCTGGCTAAATTCCCCAACGTGGCGGGCATTGACAGCCTGAATGAGCCAGGGGAGGGCTTCATTGGCATCGGCGACGCTCGCGGCCGCCGCCCCGGCTTCTCCATGATCGGGCTCGCCCCCAGCCCATGGCAGGCCATGCTCGCCGGGGAAGGCATTCCCGTCGAGGTGGACAGGATTGGCCTGCGGGGCCTCGGGATCGGCGTCGTCGGCCACGAGCGGCTGGGCAGCCCCGGCATCCGTGCCTGGAAGGATGACAGCGTCTGCGTCTGGCGCCGGGCGGGAGTGTGGGATAGAGAGGGCGAAACGCCTGTCTTGAGGAAGCCCGACTGGTTTGCGTCCAAAGGCGGCGGCTTCAACGAGCGCCACCTCAAGCCCTTCATCGCCAGGTTCGCGGCCGAAATCCGGGCCGCGACGCGCGACGCGCGACGCTTCGCCATATTCGTGGAGGGCCCCGCCCAAGGCGAACCCCCGCCCGCGTGGAAGAAGACCGATCCAGAGGGAGTGGTCAATGCCGCCCACTGGTACGATGCCCTAACCCTGACCTACAAGGTATGGACAGGTTTTCTCGCCTTCGACCCCGAACGCGCGAAGGCTGTGATCGGGCCGAAAGCGGTGAGAAACTATTTTGCCGATGCCCTCGCCCGCATAGCGAGACATTCCAAGGATGTCATGGGCGGTGTACCGACACTCCTCGGGGAGTTCGGCCTTCCCTTCGATATGAACCGGCGACGCGCCTTGCGCAATGGCGACTACCGGGTCCACGAAAAGGCCCTGACCGCCTATTACGACGCCATCGACGCGAACCTTCTCGACGCGACGATCTGGAACTACACCGCCGACAACACGCACCGGTGGGGCGATGGATGGAATGGGGAGGACCTCTCGATCTATTGCGCCGAGGATGGGGGAGGCAGAGGGCTTCGCGGTTTTGTCAGGCCTTACGCGGTCGCCACCGCCGGCAGGATCATCGAGATGTCGTTCAACCTTAGATCGGGCGAATTCAGGTTTCGCTATGAACCCGATATGACGGTAAAGGCGCCGACCGAGGTTTTCGCGCCGAAAATCCAATATCCCTACGGCTTCGCGATCGAGGCTTCGGGCTGCTATGTCGCACAACGTTGCGAAGCTGATGACGGCGGGCCAATCTGGCTGGACCTGAGTCCCGAGCCCGGCGCCAGCGAGTGCGGGATAACATTGCGAAGACTATGAAATTCAGCCGGAAGAAGGCAACCGTTTCCTTCCGGCGACGAAAATCGTTTCCATTCAAGGAGCGGCCGCGATGCGCGATGCCATGAATAAATCCAAACCTTCCGACGGTGCTAGATCCGCGTTCTGGATCATGTTCGGCTTCATGCTTCTGCACCAAGCCGACAAATTGCTCATAGGGCCACTCACGACGCAGATCATGGGAACCTTTCAGATCACCCGCACGCAGATGGGGGCGGTCACGACCGGAGCCCTCATCGTGGGAGCCATCTGCTACCCGCTCTGGGGCTGGCTCTACGACCGATTCTCGAGACCGAAACTGCTCGCCCTCGCCTCCCTGCTCTGGGGTTCCACGACATGGCTCAATGCCATCGTGCCCACCTATCCGCTCTTTCTCATAACGAGGGCGGGCACGGGCATCGATGATTCGAGCTATCCCGGTCTCTACAGTCTCATTTCCGACTATTACCCGCCCAAGAAACGCGGCAAGATCTATGGCTTCCTCCAGGTAGCCCAACCCGCGGGCTATCTCCTCGGGATGATCCTGGCCCTTGCTTTCGGCGCCACCTACGGCTGGAGGAACGTATTCTTTCTCACCGGCAGCCTCGGCATCATCCTGTCGGTCATCATCTTCCTCTTCGTGAAGGACAGACCCCGCGGATCGGCCGAACCCGAACTCGCCGCGACCGAGCACCTCGAGCGCTTCAAGTTCAGCTGGAGGACAGTGGGCGGTCTCTTCAAGAAGAAAAGCCTCGTCATCCTCTTCCTCCAGGGCTTTATCGGCGTTTTCCCCTGGAATGTCATCACCTATTGGATTTTCGATTATCTCAAGAGCGAGCGCGGATACGACGATACCCAGACCTTGCTGACGATGGTACCCGCCATAATCATCCTCGCCGCGGGCTATCCCATCGGCGGGGCTTTGGGCGACCGACTCTTTAAAAGGACGCTGAAGGGCCGCGTGATCGTCGGCGCCGCAGGAGTGGCAATAGGCTGTGTCCTCCTCTGGATAACCATGAAAATTCCCGCTCCGGACAAGCTGGCCTTCGGAATCCTGCTTTCGATCACGGCGCTCTTCATACCTTGGGCGTCGCCCAACGTCCTTTCGTCTTTCTATGACGTCACGGAGCCTGAAATAAGGGCGACGACCAATGCCGCGCAGAACTTCGTGGAATTGGCCGGATCGGCCATGGCTCCCCTCATGGCGGGAATCATCGCCGACAGAAGCTCCCTCGGCGGCGCCATCCTCATCATATGCACGGTTTCCTGGATAATCTGCTTCGGTTTCTTCATTTTCGCGGGGCGGTTCATCCCCAAGGATATCAGCGATCTGAAAGAGAAGCTCGCTGCCCGGGCAATGGAGTAACGGGGATTGGAAGTTTCCTCGAACATGGAAATGGCCACGATTTTCCGGACGCTCAAAAAATACTGGGGATACACGGAGTTCAGGCCGTACCAGGAAGAGAATATTCTCACAATACTGAAAGGCGTGGACACGCTCACGATCCTGCCCACCGGCGGGGGCAAGTCGCTCTGTTTCCAGCTTCCCGCCCTCCTCTCCGACGGGCTCGCCATCGTGATCTCGCCGCTCATCTCGCTCATGAAGGACCAGGTGGACGATCTCAAGGACCTGGGGATCGCGGCCGAGTGCCTCAATTCCAGCCTCCCGCCGCGGGAGCAGCGATCGATCATGGAGCGCATCGGAGAGGGAAGCCTCAAGCTTCTCTACCTTTCGCCGGAACGCCTTCTGATGGAACCTACGCTCTGCGCGCTCAAATCCGTGAGGATCGCGTATTTTGTCGTGGATGAGGCGCACTGCATAAGCCACTGGGGCCACGACTTCAGGCAGGAGTACCGGCAGTTAGGCCTCCTTAAAAGGGAATTCGAAAACATACCCATCCACGCGTTCACGGCCACGGCCACCGAAACCGTGCGGGACGACATAGTCCACGAACTCGGCCTCCATCGGCCGCGCATCGTCGTCGGCGATATCGATCGGCCCAACCTCACCTATAGGGTGATCCAGAGGCAGAGCAGTCTTCTCAAACAGATTGGCGAGGTCATCGAAAAGCACAAAGGCCAGCCGGGAATCATCTACTGCCTGAAAAGAAAGGATGTCGACGAATTATCCACGTCCCTCAGCGGCCTCGGCTATAGGAACCTTCCCTATCATGCCGGCCTGGACGATGCGACGCGGAAAAAGAACCAGGAGGAATTTCTCAGCGAGGAGGTCGACATCATCGTGGCGACGATAGCCTTCGGCATGGGTGTCGACCGCTCGAACATCCGCTATGTCATCCACACCGCGATGCCCAAATCCATCGAGCATTTCCAGCAGGAGACGGGTCGCGCCGGAAGGGACGGGCTTCCTTCCGACTGCTATTTCTTCTATTCGGGCGCCGATTACGGAATCTGGAAGAGCCTTCTCGCGGATTCACCCGAGAGCGAGGTCATGCTCAGGAAGCTCGGCGAGCTCTACGATTTCTGCACGAGGCCGCAGTGCAGGCACAAATCGCTCGTCCAGTATTTCGGCCAGGCCTACGCCCCGGAGAACTGCGGCGCCTGCGATTTTTGCCTCGGCGAAGTCGATATGGTCGACGACCCCCTGCTTATAGGTCAGAAAGTGCTCTCCTGCGTGGCGAGGGTGAGGCAGAGCTTCGGCGCCAACCATGTCGCCGACATCCTCAAGGGCAACGCGACGGAAGCGGTGCTGAACTGGCATCACGAGAAGCTCTCCACCTTCGGTCTGATGGAAGCGGAAACGAAGGTTTTCATACGCTTCATGATCGAACAACTCGTGGGTCAGGGCTTTCTGAGAAGAGAGGGCGAATACGGCACCCTCGCGATCACCGGGGAAGGCATGTCGCTTCTCAAGGGGCGGGTCGCCCCCAGACTGGCGAAGCCGGTCACGAGGGAAAGGAAAAAAGAGATAGAGAAGAAGCGGCGTTCCCGAAGGGCGGAAGACTGGGAAAACGTCGACGAGGGGCTCTTCGAAGCGCTGCGGCTGCTGCGCGCGAAAATCGCGCGGGACAAGTCCGTGCCCGCCTACCTGGTTTTCAGCGACAAGGCGCTCAAGGATATGGCGGCGAAAAAGCCCCGGGACAGAGAAGCCTTCGCCGGCATCTACGGCGTCGGGGAGGCCAAGCTGAAAGAGTACGCCGACACCTTTATCGACGCGATCGGGGACTATCGAATTTCACCGCCCGTATTGAATTGAGCGTGGCCAGGAGGGCCACGCCGACATCGGCGATCACCGCTTCCCACATGTTCGCCTCGCCCGCCGCGCCGAGGAGGAGGAAGATGGCTTTCACGCCGAGGGAGAATACCACATTCTGGACGACAATGTGCCTCGTGAAGGCGGCGATTCTCATCGCGAGGGGAATCCGCCCGATATGGTCGTCCATGATCACGATATCGGAAGCCTCGATGGCCGCGTCTGAACCGAGGCCGCCCATCGCTATCCCGAGGTCGGCCCTCATGAGGACGGGAGCGTCGTTCATCCCGTCCCCGACGAAGACGATTTTCTTCCCGGCAGGCGTCGAAGCCTTCAGCTCCTTCAGCCTCACGACCTTGTCTTCGGGCAAGAGCCCGGCGAAGTATTCGTCGACGCCTAGGGCCGCCGCTATCTCCGCCGCGGCGGATTCCCTATCCCCGGTGAGCATGACGACGCGGCGCGCCCCGAGGGATTTGAGCTCACCCACTATGGAGGCCGCCTCATTCTTGAGTACGTCGGCGACGAGGATCTGGCCGGCGTAGGCTCCGTCGACGGCCACATGGACCAGGGTTCCCGCTCTGGCCGTCCCGGCTTCGATCGCGACGCCCTCGCCCCTCAGGAAGCCTTCATTGCCCGCGAGCACTTTCCGGCCGTCGACGGTGGCCGAGACGCCGCGGCCTTTCACCTCGCTGACCTTGCCGAGCGAGGGTTCAGCCCAAGTTTCAGGGGAGTTTGCGGCACCGGCCTCGCCGTCGGCCTCGCCGCCGCTTTCGCCGGCATCGCTCGCTTTCCGTATCGCCCTGGCGATGGGATGCGGCGAAAAACGCTCGGCCGCCGCCGCGTAGCGCAGGACCTGCTCAGCGCTGAACTCGTTGGCGGCGTCCACCTTCACCACCTCGAAAACACCCTTCGTCAGTGTGCCCGTCTTGTCGAAAACGACCGTGTCGACCTTGAGGAGGGCGTCGAGGCTGTTCGCGCCCTTAACCAGGATCTTGTGGCGGGAGGCGCTGCCCACGCCGCCGAAATAGCCTAATGGGATCGAGATGACGAGGGCGCAGGGGCAGGATATGACGAGGAGGACGAGGGCGCGATAGAGCCAATCCGACAGCGCGGCCCCCGGGATGAGAAGCGGAGGAACGAAGGCGATGAGGGCGGCCGAAATGACCACGAAGGGCGTGTAGGTCGCCGCCACCTTGCTCATGAATTTTTCGGTGGGCGCCTTGTGCGTCGCCGCGTTTTCCACGAGATCGAGAATGCGTGCCGCCGAGGATTGCCCGAAAGGAACGGACACCTCCACGAGAATCCGCCCGGTATCGTTGACATACCCCGCCTTCACGCCCTGTCCGATACCCACCGACCGAGGCACCAACTCGCCCGACAGCGACGAAGTGTCCACGAAGGAATCGCCTTCGACGATAGTTCCGTCCAGGGGAATCCTCTCGCCTGGCCTTACCTCGACGACATCGCCCACGATTACCTGTTCTGGATCGAGGATCCGTCCCTCGCCGCCGGTAACGACGCGGGCGAATTCGGGGCGGAGGTCCATGAGGCGCGAAATGGAACGCCTCGATCTCGCCACGGCCCTTTCCTGCAGATATTCGCCCACCGAATAAAAGAGCATGACGCCCACCGCTTCAGGCAGCTGCCCGATGGCGAAGGCGCCCAGGGTGGCTACGGCCATGAGAAACATTTCGTTGAAAATCCTGCCGCGCAAGAGGTCCAGCCAGGCGCTTTTCAGCACCGGATAGCCCACGAGGAGATATGCCGGTACGAGAACGACATATTCGGCGAAATCGCCCGCCGTCGCGCGCAGCCGCTTTCCGAAGAAAAGGCCTACCAGCAGAAGGACGGCCGACGCGACGATTCGCACGATAGACCAGGTCCCGAGCGTTCCCTCTTCCCCGGGGGCGCCCGAGTCGGAACGCACGAGCTCGACGGAGGGCTCGATGTTCCCGATGATGCGCTTGGCCAGATCCTCCGAATCGGACTCGAGGGTGAGGGTCTTGGTGGCGAAATTGACGGCCGCGAATTCGAAGGCCTTGTTCTTCCTCAGCTCGTTCTCGATTTTATTCGCGCAGTTGGCGCAGTCGAGGCCTTTCATGTAGTATTTCGTCATCTTTTTGCCTCGTTACAACTTCTCGATGTAGTGGTTTTTAGCGGTCTGCAGCAGTTCCAGCACATGGCTGTCGGAGAGGGTGTAGAATACCTGCTTTCCGTCCCGGCGCGAACGCACGAGGTTGAGGGTTCTCAGGAATCTCAGATGATGGGAGATGGCCGGCAGATTGGTTTCCAGAAGAAAGGCCAGATCGCAGACACAGAGTTCCTGCTGCGACAGGAGGTAGAGGATCTTTATCCGCGACTCGTCGGCCAAGGCCTTGAAAAGCTCGGAAAGCCCCGCGACATCGAGGAGGGAATCCCTCAGCCCCGGCGCTTTGTCCTGGCAGGAAATGCCAAACTGACTGCAAATATCTTCATTCATATCGGCTCCATCGATCTAGTCATATAAACGATTGCTTAATTAAGCAATCGTTTAATCGTAAAATACCATAAAGACACCTTCGCGTCAACATGGATTCCGCTCATTCTTGCCCCATCCCCCGAGTCCTCCTCTCGCGCTCTTGACGGCACCCCCCATCATCGGTTACAGCGTCTTATTACTATCGGGAGGAACACTCTATGTGCGGCATCTTCATTATCACCGACATAAAGGGCGAAGCGTCCAAACTGCGCAAACGCGCCCTCACCCACGTGAAACGTCTGCGCCATCGCGGCCCGGATTGGAGCGGCGTCTATTCCGATGAACATGCCATCATCTGCCACGAGCGCCTTGCCATCGTGGACATCAACCACGGAGCCCAGCCTCTTATCGATTCGGGCACTGGCCGCGTTCTTGCCGTCAACGGCGAGATCTACAATCACCGCCAGCTCCGCGCCGAAAAACTCAAGAAAACGCATGAATTCAAGACAGAATCGGACTGCGAACCCCTGCTCTACCTCTACGACGAGTACGGCCCTTCGTTCCTCAATGACCTGAATGGCATCTTCGCCTTCGTCATCTATGACCCGCGCGATGGGGACTACTTCATCGCCCGCGACCACATCGGCATCAACCCCTTGTATTGGGGACGCGATGGGGAGGGCAATCTCTATGTGGCTTCGGAGATGAAAGCTCTCTTCGATATTTGCCCCAAAGTTGAGGTTTTCCCTCCCGGACATTACTACAACGGAAAAGAAAGAAAGCTTGTGAAATGGTACAAGCCGAAATGGGCAGAGCCAGGCTATATCCCCGACGGAGCGGCCGACCTCGAGGCCCTGCGCGAATCCCTCGTTGCCGCCGTGAAGCGCCAGCTCATGTGCGACGTTCCTTATGGGCTTCTGATTTCAGGAGGCGTGGATTCCTCCATAGTAGCCGCCATCGCGGCGCGCAACGCCGAACGACGCGTGGAGTCCAATGGGGCTGAGCAGGCGTGGTGGCCGCGCATCCACTCCTTCTCCGTGGGGCTGCCCGACGCCCCCGACACGAAGTACGCGAAGATGGTCGCCGAGTACATTGGCAGCCAGCACCATGAGATCAACTTCACGATCCAGGAGGCCATCGACGCCCTGCCTGACGTGATCTGGCATCTCGAGACCTTCGACGTGACCACGATACGGGCCGGAACGCCGATGTACCTCATGACGCGCAAGATCAAGGCTATGGGCATTAAAATGATACTTTCAGGGGAAGGCTCCGACGAGATTTTTGGCGGCTACCTTTATTTTCACAAGGCGCCCAATCGCGTTGAGTTCCATGAGGAGCTTGTTCGCAAACTCTCGATGCTCCATTTGTACGATTGCCTCCGCGCCAATAAAGTGACGGCGGCATGGGGCGTCGAGGCGCGCGTCCCCTTCCTGGACCCCGAGTTTCTCGACGTAGCGATGAATATCGATCCCGCCCATAAAATGATCCGCAAGGATGAAGGCCGAATGGAAAAGTACATCCTGCGCAAAGCCTTCGAAGGATGGATTCCCGATGAGATCCTCTGGCGGCAGAAAGAGCAGTTCTCGGACGGGGTGGGCTATTCCTGGATCGATTCCCTCAAGGCTTACGCCGAGCGGGAAGTCTCCGATTCGTCGATGGAAAACGCGCGGCACCGCTTCCCGGTCAAGACGCCACCGACGAAGGAAGCCTATCTGTACCGGTCGATTTTCGAGGAGCACTTCAAGAATCCAAGCGCCGTGGATCTCGTGCCCGACGGCCCAAGTATCGCTTGCTCCACGCCGACGGCCATCCGCTGGGACGCGGCCTGGGCCAGCCAGGCCGACCCCTCGGGCCGGGCTATCAGGGGCGTGCATGACAAAAGCTTGAAGTAGGGCTCGCATACATACTTGCAAGGAACGGACTAAAGGTTGGTTTCATGCTGCGCGGCCGCCGCGCAGCATGAAACCCGATCACGAATTAAGGCTTTCTATAAAAGACATACTCTGAGGCTTGCCATTTATATTCTTCCGAAAAATTCATTTCCGTGATGATATCGCCGTCCAGGTGGAGCATTGTCGTATCCCATCCAGGTCCCTTGCCCCATTCAATAAACAATGCTTCTTTCCCATCGCCGCTAAAATACAGCTCATGTTTTAGATGAACAAACTCAATAATAAAATAGAGCTCTCCTTCCTTTATAATTCTTATGCTTCTTGAATTGTCCTGAAGTTCCCAAATCCCCAGGAAATCATCCCTACCTAACGCTTCCGTGAAGGAGACCACAAAAAAAACGAGGGCTATAGCCAATACGTACTTCTTAAGCATTCTAAACACTCCCATCATCAACGATCAAAATCCCAAAAACGAGATTTATCGCCCCAACAAGCGTTTCTAGTATTGCTATACTGATAGCCCCGTGATCCTTCCCACTTTTCTGTAGTAGGAGTTCTTCTATTCACTCCTTGATGGTACAAATCAACAGATCCATCAGCCTTGACTCGAATAAGGGCTACATGACCACCATCGATGATCTCGATACTCCACCCCAGAGGTGGTTGATCCAGCAATTGACCAGATAAAATTTCTGCATGCCCCGCCACACTAGTTGAGGAGGCTGGCCCCCACCGATTGGAAATGTCAGTCCCCGCCTGTTTCAATACCGTTTCCACCCAAATATCACAATCATTGACCCCTTCCTTGTACCTCTGCCCCTTATTGTTGAGGCACTTGTCCTCGATGGCGTCGTATTCGGGATCGTGGCAACACCGGGGTAGCCCTCCGATGATTTTCTCCATTTCAAATACCTGCATCGATTGACCCTCGAGATCAATGCGCGCGAAGGCGGCGGCGCTGTTTTGCGCGGCTATCCCGCAAACCGCCATCGCGGCAAGAATGAGAAAAGCGATCAGCTTTTTCATGTGTACCTCCTGATTTATTTTTAAAACTGGAAGCAACGCTCCACCTTCTACACGTCTCACTATTGGAATTTCAATTCAAAAGGACGGCTACTTTATGTTCATGAGGAGCTTTTTGCTGCTTCTTTTGCTTTCCGAAACGATCGACAGGGAGTCTTTGCGTTTTATCCACAGTTCAGAGCAAGGTTACGATACATCCTGCGGTCTCACGACACTCGCCTGTCTCATCGACAGGTATTGGGGGATCCCCGCGGATGAGCGCTCCCTCGCTGAAACATACCTTGCCGATAAACTAGCGGTCGAAAATCTGACTATTTCCTTCGCCGACATGGCGTTGATCCTGAACGCGAAAGGCTTTGTCTGGAAAGCGTATCGAATGAGCTTCGACCAGCTCGAGCGAGCCGCCGCGGCATGCGCGCCTATGATCATTCACTATGACAAGCCGGAAGGCCACTTTGCCCTCCTCATTTCCGCGCGAGACGGAGAGCTTGTCATCGGAGATCCGGCCGAAGGAACCACCCTTCGAGGACGAAAGTATTTTGAATCGAGGTGGTCCGGCGCAGTGTTGGCGGTGGTAAAGCCTGACGGAACGCTCAATGAGAAAGCGCTTGAGGCGGCAACGCTGTGGGCTCAAGGTCGAAGCGCCCTTCTCGACAAGTCGGCCCGCAGAAACGCTGGTCTCATCGCGAGGTGAGCCTATGAGCAGAAAACTGGCGGCCGCGGCCTTCGCGCTTCTATTCGCTCTGCGGTCCGAGGCGCAAACCGCGAGCCATCAACGAATAGGCGTCGCGGAGGCCGAAGATTTCATGTTCACGGCGGGCCTGTCCATCGAGATTCTCGATGCCGAATCTAGCGGCTCTTCGCTCGAGATGAATCCATCTTTTAGCGTGGAGTTCCTCTACAAACAACATTTCGGTTTGTCGGTGGAAGCGCCGGCCATTCTACGCTTGGACTTGAATCGCGAAACCCCGCCGAACGTCGTCGCAGCTCTTGGGGATCCAAGCATAACCGCCGCCTATACCTTCCGTGCCGGCGACTGGAGGCTCAGCGCGGAACTCTCCTATACTCACCCCTGGGGGATTTGGGATTCTCGGGAGGCGGAGGCAAAAAGGGTCATCTCGGGCTCGGGGTATCGAAGGTTAGGCGCTTCATTCTCGGCTGTCCGCTACTTCGACCCCTTGGTGGCGGGCATCTCCCTCGGGGCGGACATTCGCGTTGATCGAGAGGAGCGCTTCGGAACCGGATCGCAGCCTCTCCTTTTGACAGCGGGTCTTTTCGCCACCGAGGTTCTCAATGATATCGTCGCGCTCTCGGCCGCTGTCTCGCAGAGACTCGCGTGGCCTCATATGGTCGATGGCGCCCCCGACGAACCAAACTTCGCTTACTCCCTTTCAGGCACTATTTCCCTCTCCTTCGACGAAAAGGGAAGAACCCTGAGCGTCGCTGTGGCCAAGCTCTTGAATGATGCATCGGCTCCCATCGTTTTACGCATGGGATTCTCAATCAGGTTTTTCAAAGAGGAGAAGTGGAATGTTCGATGATGACGATACCTTAAAGGCTCCGGAAGGAAAGGGCCGCCTAGCTGCAACGGCCAATGGTTTTTGCGAAGCGATAACCAAAGGATTCGGCATCACGGCGGCTTTGGCTTGCGCGATCCTCATCCTGGCGGCCTGCGCCGCCGATCCTTCATCCTGGTATCCATCGGGAAAAGCGGAGATTGCATCCTTCTACGAGTATTCAAGCTTGGGAGGAAAAACCTGTGTCGTGACTATCGCGATCACCAACACCGGAAAGTCTTTGATCAATTCCTGTACCGTATCGATATCGGCGGCCACCGACCTTCGAACGTATAAGAGAACGATTTCGGAAAATCTCGTCATCCTTCCGGAAAAGCGCGTTTTCCTCGATATAGAGATAGTCTACGTTTCGGAGACGGAAGCTCTCAAGCCATCGGATTTGGCAATCGCGGATGCGTTCTACCTTTAGCCCGGCAAGGCCGCCGGTATCGCCAGATTGAACGTTGTGTGCGATACTAGGAACTCTGGAGGAGACAAGAATATCATGGATAAAGCCCACCTACTGCGCGATGCTTTCGCTTCCGGCCGGCTCCTTATCGGCGGCCATGTGTTCCTCAACGATCCTTCCATCGCCGAAGCCATGGCGATGTTCGGCTATAAAGCGCTCTGGATCGACGGGGAGCACGGCACCTTCGACAAGGAGAAGATTCTCGCCCATATCGTCGCCGCGAATGGGGCCGGGGCCGCCGCTATCGTGCGCGTGGTGGGCAACGATCCCTACGCCATCAAGCCAGTGCTCGAGATGGGGCCTGATGGCCTCATTGTCCCCATGGTATGCTCCGCCGAAGAGGCGAAGCGCATGGTGGACGCTTGCACCTATCCGCCCTCGGGCAGCCGCGGCTTCGGCCCCCGGCGCGCCAACCGCTATGGATCGTTGACCGCAGCCGAATACCTCGAGAAAGCCGATCGCTCGATCGTGAAGATCGCGCAGATCGAACACATAAAAGCCGTCGAGAACATCAAGGATATCCTCGACGTCGAAGGACTGGACGCCGTCGTGATCGGCCCTTACGACCTCTCTGGCTCGGTTGGGCGCCTGGGCCAGCTCACTCATCCCGACCTCATCGCCCTCTACGATCGCATCGTGGCGGCATGCAAGGCCAAGGGCAAACCCTGCGGCGTCTCGATCGGGCCCTCAGACCAGGATTATATGCGCGCATGGATCCAGCGCGGCGTGGATTTCATATTCTGCGGCGATGACCTGGCCTTCATGGCCATGGGCGCCAAGCAGACCATTGGCTTCATCGAGACCTGCCCGAGGCGGAGTGGCAAAAAGGAGCTCTCATGAAATGTCTTGTCGGCTATATAACGAAAACGGGTACCACCGAGGAAATCGCCCTGAAAATCGGGAAAATCCTCGGCGATAAAGGCGTCGATGTCGATGTGGCGGCGATTGGAACGATAAGCGATTTAAGCGGCTACGATAGGCTCGTCCTTGGAAGTCCCGTCAATGGCATGAAAGTACTTCCCGAATTCAAGACCTTCCTGAGCGAGAAGGTCGTCGGCTCGGGGATTCCCGTCGACATATTCATCATATCCTATCTGTTCGAACAGGGCAGGAAAGGCTGGAGAAAAGCCATCCAGAAGGAAAAGGAGCGCGTCCGCTCCATGGTGAATCCATCCTCCATCGAGATTTTCGCGGGAAAACTCCCGGGACAGCTTCCGGCCTTCGCAAGGCTCATGTTTGGCACTCCCGGCGATCTTCCCCTCGATCTGCGCGAATGGGGAAAGATAGAAGCCTGGGCGAAGCGACTTGCCGATACCATGCCCAGCTAGAGCGCCGGATTGTCGGACTCTCCATCGAGGGGCCGCTCCGGACGTTCCTCTGCGGGACGTTTGCCCGCGTCCGCGTGGCCGCCGAAGACCTCGGGATTCCTGAGCACGTCCCTCGGCTTGGAGCCTTGGGCCGGTCCCACGATGCCCCGTTCTTCCATGAGTTCCACGAGGCGGGCCGAACGGTTGTACCCTATCTTCAGCCTGCGCTGGATATAGGAAGCGCTCGCCTTGCCCTGTTGGAGAACGATTTCGAGAGCCTTCTCGAAGAGAGGATCCCCCTCCCCATCGTCGAAGAGGCCGGGTTCGGCGTTTTCCTCTTCCTCGTCGTAGAAGATCTCGTCATCGATATATTCGGGCTCGCCCAGGGTTTTGACGTGGGCGACGGCTCGCTCGACCTCCTCCTCCGAGACGAAGGCGCCCTGCATGCGCACGGGGAAGGGATCCTGGGCTCCCGAATAAAGCATGTCGCCTCGACCGAGGAGCTTTTCGGCCCCGACCATGTCGATGATGATGCGGCTGTCGAACTTGCTGGCCACCATGAAGGCGATGCGCGAAGGGATGTTGGCCTTGATCAGGCCCGTGATGACGTCGATTGAAGGCCGCTGGGTAGCCAGAACCAGGTGGATGCCCACGGCGCGGGACATGGCGGCGAGCCTCGCCAGCGTCGCTTCCAGCTCCTTGCCCGTGGTGGCCATGAGGTCGGCGAACTCGTCGACGATTACCACGATATAGGGCAGCTTTTCCTGGGCGAGATTCCTCTCTTTGACGCGCTTGTTGTAGGACTTGACATCGCGCACGCCCGCCTTATCCAGGATCGAATAACGTCGCTCCATTTCGCAGATGCAATATTGCAGCGCCTGGAAAGCGCGCTTAGGATCGGTGACGACCGGGGTGAGGAGATGGGGAATGTCGTTGTAGAGCTTGAGCTCCACGATCTTCGGGTCGATGAGGATGAGCTTCACCTCCTCGGGGGTTCGCCGGTAAAGGATCGAGAGGATGATGGCGTTGACGCAGACGGACTTGCCCGAGCCGGTGGCGCCGGCTATCAGAAGGTGGGGCATCTGGGTGAGATCGCTGAACTGCACCTCGCCGGAAATATCCTTGCCGAGGGCGTAGGGAATTTCCATCTTCGCCGTCTTGAAAGACTCATTCTCGATGATTTCGCGCAGGGAAACGATGGCGCGCCTGTCGTTCGGCACCTCGATGCCCACGGCATGCTTGCCGGGGATCGGCGCCACGATGCGGACGCTGGAAGCGGCGAGCCGAAGGGCGATGTTGTCGGAGAGATTGGTGATTTTCGAAATCTTGACGCCGTGGGCGGGCAGAATTTCGTACATGGTGATGACGGGTCCCTTGCGGATGCCTGTCACCTCGGCCTCGATATTGAATTCGGCCAGGGTCTCGCGCAGGACTTCCGCGTTGCGCCTTGTCTTATCGTCGATGATCCAGTACTGGCCGTCCGGGTAGGTGTTGAGGATGCCGTCGACGGGCACGGTGTAGGGTTTGGCCTTCTTTCTTTCGAGGATTCGTTGGACGAGGGCTTTTTTCTCCGCCTCAGCGGCTCCGGCGGGGCCGGCGCCTCCCGAGGCCGTCTGCGGCGGCACCGAGGTAAATTCGATGGCCACGCCGCTGGCGTCCAGCGTCGCGGGGCGCGAGGCGCCGGCCGGGACAAGGATGATTGGAGCCGAGGTTGCCGCTTGGGCGCCTTCCGCTTGGCGTTCCGCCGCCACGACAAGTTCATCGGTCCCGCTCTCCGTGCCATCATAGTCGGCCTTCCCCCCCGCCTTCAGCCTGCCGAGAGGCGGCAATTCCGGAAGGTCGAGATCGAAGGGCTTGGCGGCTATGGACTCGGCGGTCCTCAGGCGAATCTCCGCCTGGGAGCGCTTCGCCTTCCTGTCATCCATCCACTGCCGAAGCCTGCCGCGCAATTCCGCCAGAATTGATCGCTTTCCCTTAGTCTTTGCCTTGGCCCTGGCCGCCTTCGGATCGGGAAGCCAACCCGTGGCTCTCATCCATCCTGTCATCTTGGACAAGCCGAAAAGCACAATGCCCAGGGAAGCGGCGAAAAGAAAGCCGAGCCCCGCGTAGAGCGAGGAAAGACCGACGGCGGCGAAAACCGGATGGTTTTCGAAAAAAGCCCCGGGCTCGGTGGATATCCGGGCAAAGCCAGCGGCGACAAGAAAGGGCAGAACCGAGGCGAGGAGAAGGTAGGTAAGTCGGGGAAGAAATTTGGGCACTATCGCCAACAGGGCGGCGAGGAGGCACCAAAGCGGCAGATAGAAAGCGGCCCAGGAAAACGCGGCCGCGAGGAACCGTCCGGGAGCCACGAGGGGAGCCCAACCGGCCGGCCAATAGTATGAAAGCAGAATGGACAGGACAAGGTACAAGGAAAGGATAGCGAAGCCCAAGCCCACCTTTCCTCCCTGGGTCGAAAAGAGTGTCCGCTTCCCATCTTCCGCTTTCGGGTTGACGGAAGCCTTTTTGGGCCTCGAGGCGGTCACGACCGTCGCCTTGGGGGTTCGGCCGTCACCGCGCATATCTTTGTCGGTATTTTCCATATCCTGAGATTTCGCCATGAATGCTCCATCGTTTGCCAAGAGGCTATTTTTCATTATCGGCAGTTCGACGGCGCGAATGCAGAGAAATTAGGCGGAAGATGCGCGGGATACGCGTCGGCTAGCGCCCCGCGCCGAAAAGACTCAGGCGAGCAGCAGCCCCAGAAGCCCCACGATGACGAGATAGGGCGCGAACCAGAAAAGCTTGCCGTTCTTTATTATCCTCAGGAGAATCTTGAGCGAGGCCATACCGGCAAAAAAGGCCGCCAGGAAAGCCAATGCCAACTGGCCATACGACACCGAGGTGAGCATGGCCCCCGCATCTTTCACCGTGAGAATGAAAGCGCCGAGGATAGCCGGTATGGAGAGAAGGAAGGACATCTCGCCGGCGGTTTCCCTAGCGAGGCCCGAAAAGAGCCCGGCTGAAATCGTTATTCCCGATCGGCTGATGCCGGAAAAAACGCCGATGCCCTGGGCAAGGCCTATGAAGGCCGCCCTCCCCGCCCCGATTTCCCTCGGGCCGCGGGTTCCCGGCTTCGCGAGGGCGGTGAGCCCAAGAATGCCGGCGGTAATGAGCAGATTCATCGACACGATCTTCGTCCCGTTGAGCCAAACGAATTTTTCCAGAAGGAATTTCTGGATGGAATAGCCAAGCACGGCGGTTATGGCCGTGGCTATCAGCAAAGGAAGGACGAAGGCAAGATTTTCGCGCTCTTCTTCGTCCTTTCTTTTCTGGGTTTTGGTCAAGCCCTTCAAGTTCGTTTCCTTTTTCGCAAAGAGAAAATTCCAGAGGGCGACAATGATTGCGGCGATCCTTTTCCTGAGAACGACGACGACGGCGCAGAGGGTGGCTATATGCAATATCACATCGAAAAGGATGGGTACTTCATTCAGCCCCAGCAGATTCTTGGTCAACTCCAGATGTCCGCTCGAGGAAATCGGCAAGAATTCGGCGATGCCTTGGATAAGACCGAGAACAAGAGCTTTTATTGCGGTCATGATGCCTCCGAAGCCACAATGATACAGAAGAAATGGCGCGGATTCAATTGATAAGGAATGGGGGCTCGGGAGATTGCCTCTTTCGGCACTATTTGATTATAGTATAAAAAATATCGGCTCGGCAGGCCGCTGGAGCGCCCTGACCGCGGCGAACGCGGGAATCACAGCCCGGAAGGACAGCAGTATGGATATCAAGAAAGACAAGGTCGTCACCATTGACTATAGTCTCCGTGACGCGGCAGGGAAGCTCCTGGATTCATCGGATGGCAGCGAACCTCTCATCTATCTCCACGGCAACGACAACATAATCCCAGGTCTCGAGAAGCATCTCGAAGGCAAGACCGTAGGCGACAGCGTGGTTTGCGTCGTGCCCGCGGCCGAAGGCTACGGCGAGCGCGATGAGAGTCTTGTGCTCAAAGTCTCGAAAAAAGACTTTGGCGACAATGTCGAAGTAACGCCGGGCATGCAGTTCGAAGCCCACGGTGAGGAAGGTTCG
>Ga0172375_10001599_pt1 | contig 36181 bp, 39 predicted proteins | sample LakKiv1m_FD_114537 | JGI IMG/M metagenome (GOLD analysis project Ga0172375, IMG submission 114537) | Freshwater microbial communities from Kabuno Bay, South-Kivu, Congo - kab_092012_11.1m | ecosystem: Environmental > Aquatic > Freshwater > Lake | place: Democratic Republic of the Congo... | reverse complement strand
TTTCTTTGAATGCGGACCCATAATTTTTCTCCTTTGTTACCCTTATTCTTGGGTAACATGAATTATGAGTCAACGATTCAATTACGCTATCGCTTCGGTAACATTTAATGTGAGTCAATTCGGAAAGCCCAAAAACCCTTGACTAAAATTTGGGGTTATGTTATAGTTAAAATTCCAATCAAATAAAAGGAGAAGGCAAAATGAAGAACGATTTTCTTAGAACCGCGCTGGTATTATTCCTAACTTTAAGTTTAACCGGCTGCACCTTTATTTTCCAAAAAGGCAGACGCTCCGACGCCCAGAAGATTGAAGAGTTAAGCAACCAGCTCGATGAATTGAGCCGCTCAAAGAGCATGCTTGAGCAGAAGCTTTCGCAGGAGATAAGCGATAAGCAGGTCAAGCTGCAGATGATGGAGAAGGGGCTGGTTATTACCGTCGTAGGGGACCTTTTGTTTGATTCCGGAAAAGCCAAGATCCGGCCGGAGGCGTATCCTTTACTTAATAAGGTTGGCGTTTTGCTGAAAGAGAATATGGCCCAATTCAACATCGGCATAGAAGGGCATACGGATAATGTCCCGATCAAGCGTTCCGGCTGGAAATCCAACTGGGAACTTTCTACAGCCCGGGCTTTAAGCGTTTTGCATTACCTGGAAAAGGATGAGGGCATATCCCCTGAACGGCTTTCAGCGATCGGCTATGGCGAATACCGGCCGGTGGCTTCCAATGATTCCCGGGACGGCCGCAAGCAGAACCGCAGGGTAGAGATAGTCATCCTGCCCAATGTTACCAAGGTTAAAGGCGAGACAACGGCTTCTCCGGAGATGATGAAGGAACCGGAAGAAAACCTTAAATAAGATCTGAAATGGACGAAGGATTGAGGAACCGCTTAGTAATAATCTTATCGGTATTAACGCTGCTCTTCTTTTTCGGTACCCTTGGCTCCTGCAACAGCGCCTTGCGCCAGAAAGCCAGGAGCGATAAAGAAATGGCTTCGCGCCTTGCCCTGGAGGAAAAGGTAAGCAAGTTCTCCCAGGAGAGTTCGGCTTTAGAGGAAAAAGCCAAGGCAAAGGAAAAAGAGGCCGAAGAGGCAAAGTTGGAACTTGAGGCAGCTAAAAAAGCTTTGATAGAGGAGCAAATGATAAATCAGGGGCTGAAGGACCAGCTGCAGAAAGCAAGCAAGCCTAAAGAGGCCGCCAGAAAATGATATAAAGGGAGGTAAAAGAACTCGAAGCCACGGTTCTGTGAAAAGGGGATGAATTCCCCTTTTTTATTGGAGGGAGGGGCCAATGAAAATTTTTCAGAAAGTGAAAGAGAAGATAAAGAAACTCATTCCTGCCGGGTTTACCTTTAAGCGTAAGAAAAAAACGCAAAGCGCCAAAGCCGCCGGAGCCAGGCCGGATAAAGAGATGCCCGGTTTCCAGGAAACGGTTGTGGCGGATGCCAAGTTTTCTCATCCGGAACCGGCAAGGCCTGCGCGCTTCATCCAGGAGGAGCTCCCTTATCAGTATGACCAGGACAAGATCGTCCTGCAGGTGCGCGATCCGCGCTGGGTGCATACGTATTGGGAATTAAGGAGCCAGACCCTCGAGAGCTTGAAGTCCAGGTTGGGGGATGATTTCCACCGCGCCAGAAGGGTTTTAAGGGTTTATGATGTCACCAACATTATCTTTAACGGCTCTAATGCCAATAGTTTTTTTGATATCCAGGTCAATGATTTTGCCAACAGCTGGTACATTGATACCGGCAAGCCCGGATGTTCATTTTGCGTAGATCTTGGATTGATGCTTCCCGACGGCAGGTTTATCACCATCGTGCGCTCCAATGTCGTGCAAACCCCCCTGGAAGGGCCATCCTGGATCACCGATGAAGAGTGGATGATACCCGATGATCTGTTCGCCCGCCTATATGGCATGGGATTTGGTTTAGGCAGGAGCTCTCCCGTTGGAAAGGCCTGGCAGGAGCGGATAAAGCAGGGGCTTTTTGCTTCAGGCATATCCTCAAGCCCGGTGAGAAGAGCGGTCAAGGAGAGAAGCTTCTGGATGAAAGTGGATTGTGAATTGATCGTTTACGGGGCGACAGAACCGAGCGCTGCGGTAACCGTGCAGGGAAAACCGGTGAATTTACGGCCGGACGGGACATTTACCCTGCGTTTCTGGCTGCCCGACGGAAAACAACATATACCGGTAAAGGCGGTTTCCGGCGACAAGCTTGAAGAGCGCACGATCACCCCTATCGTTAACCGGGAAACCAAATAAAACATGTTCAAAGGCTATCTCTGCTTAGTTCTGCACGGCCACCTTCCTTTTGTCCGGCATCCTGAATTTGAGGACTTCCTGGAGGAGGATTGGCTTTATGAAGCGATCACCGAAACATACGTGCCGCTTATTTCGGTATTTGAAGGCCTGGTCAATGACGGGATTGATTTCCGCCTGACCATGACCTTAAGCCCCACGCTTATCTCCATGCTCGGTGATCCGCTGCTGCAGGAGCGCTACCTCAAACACATCAATAAGTCCATTGAGCTTGCCGCTAAAGAGATGGAGAGGACTGCCTGGCAGCCGGGGTTCAGGGACCTGGCGCGGATGTATTTCAATAAATTTTCCCACAGCCGGGATACCTTCCTGAAATATGACCGTAATCTGAACTTTGCTTTTAAAAAGTTCCAGGACCTGGGCAAACTTGAGATCATTACCTGCGGGGCGACCCACGGGTTTTTCCCGCTGATGGATGTCTGCCGGGCCTCGGTCCGGGCGCAGGTAAAGGTGGCGGTAAACCATTACGAAAGCGTTTTTGGGCGTAAACCCAACGGCATATGGCTGCCGGAGTGCGGGTTTCATCCGGGCCATGATGAAATACTGAAAGAGGCGGGGATCCGTTACTTTTTTACGGATTCACACGGGGTCCTGCACGGCTCACCCAGGCCTAAATACGGGATATTCGCCCCGGTTTACTGCAAAGGCTCAGGGGTAGCCTGCTTTGGCAGGGACCTGGAATCAAGCAAGCAGGTCTGGTCTTCGATCGAAGGATACCCCGGGGATTATAACTACCGGGAATTCTACCGCGATATCGGTTTTGATCTAGAATATGATTATATTAAGCCCTACATTCACCCGGACGGGGTGCGCATCAATACCGGGATCAAATATTACCGGATCACCGGAGCGGGAAATAATAAGGAGCCCTATGTTGAGAATTGGGCGCGGGAGAAAGCAGCAGCCCATGCCGGTAACTTCATGTTCAACCGCCAGAAACAGGCAAGCTATCTCAACGATCTTATGGGTAAGCCGCCGATCATCGTCTCTCCTTATGATGCCGAGCTTTTCGGCCACTGGTGGTATGAGGGGCCGATGTGGCTGGATTTTCTCTTCCGCAAAATAGCCTGCGACCAGGATGAGATCCGTTTGATCACCCCATCAGAGTATCTGCTGGAGAACCCGCGCAACCAGGTGATCACCCCTTCATTATCCAGCTGGGGTTATAAGGGATACAGCGAGATGTGGCTGCAGGGCTCCAATGACTGGATCTACCGCCACCTGCATATGGCAAGCCAAAGGATGAGCGAATTGGTAAAAATATTCCCCCACGCAGACGGATTGCGCAAAAGGGCTTTAAACCAGGCCTTGCGCGAGCTGCTCCTGGCGCAGAGCTCGGATTGGGGTTTTATCCTCGGCACAGGCACGCACACAAGTTACGCGATAAGGCGGACCAAAGAGCACATCTTGCGTTTTACCCGGCTCTACGAGGAGATAAAATCCAACAGCATCGATGAGGGTTGGCTGGCCGATATAGAATATAAGGACAACATCTTTAGCCAAATAGATTACCGGGTGCATCAGTAATATGCCGGCTAAAAACAATAACCCCAAACATATCGCTTTTATCATGGACGGCAACGGCCGCTGGGCTAAGGAGAAGGGATTGGGCCGCACTGCCGGCCACCGCCGGGGCATCCAGCGCGTAAAGGAGATAATCCGGGGTGCCGCAGAACTAGGTTTAGAGGCAGTTACTTTTTTTGCTTTTTCCACGGAGAACTGGAGCAGGCCCAAAAAGGAAGTAGAGGCGCTTATGCGCTACCTGGATAATTTCCTGGACAAGGAGATAAAGGAACTCCAGCGTAATAATATGCGTTTCAGGGTTATCGGCGCTAAGGACCCGGTTCCCGGATATTTACAGAAGAAGATCGCGAAATCCGAAGAGCTAACCGGGAAAAATACCGGCTTGACCGTGGTCCTGGCTTTAAATTACGGAGGAAGGCAGGAGATCGTGGAGGCAGCCAGGAAATTCGCCGCATCCGTTCTCAAGGATCATGTTTTACTGGAGAAGCTTGATTGTGATGTTTTTTCCCGTTACCTTTATACCGCCGGCCTCCCTGACCCGGACCTGTTGATCCGCACGAGCGGTGAGATGCGCATCAGCAATTTCCTGCTCTGGCAGCTCTCTTACGCGGAGTTTTATTTTTCAAAAAAATACTGGCCGGATTTTGGAATAGCGGAATTAAAAGAGGCGATCCTTGATTACAAAAAAAGAGAAAGAAGATTCGGAGGCATAGATGCTGCTAAAGAGAATAATTAGCTCTATTGTCCTGATCGGGATCATCTGCGCGGTGATCTTTTCCAGGGTTTTATGCGGCCTGACCGTCGTATTGTTCATTATCGCCGGGCTCTACGAGTATTTTACGATGCTGGAGAAAAAGGGGATCAGCATCTATAAATATTTTGGCATCGGTATGGGGGTAATAATCCCGCTTTCCATAATGTTCAAATTCGAGCCGACCAAGAACTGGGAGCTGCTCTTTATCGTTCTGGCCTTGTTGTCCCTGATCCTTATGCAGTTCAAGCGCAGGAATAACGCCGGGGTGATCGTGGATATCTCGACCACCCTTTTTGGCATACTTTATGTTTCCTGGTTTTTCAGTTTCGTGATCAAGTTAAGGTACATGGAGGGTGGATTGGGCATTTTAGCCGCCTTGTTATTGATCACGAAATTAGGGGATATCGGAGCTTACGTAGTCGGCAGAAGCTGCGGAAGGCATCTTTTGATCCCCAGGATCAGCCCCAATAAAACTGTTGAAGGGGCTTTGGGAAGTTTCATTTTCAGCCTGATCGGGGCGCTGGTTAGCAAGCCATTACTGGGTTTCGGTTACCCGCATCTTATACTGATCGGAGCGGGTTTAAGTATCCTGGGCCAGTTAGGGGACCTCTCCGAATCCCTGCTTAAGCGCGACTGCCAGGTCAAGGATTCGGGGAACCTGATCCCGGGAATGGGCGGGATACTTGATGAGATCGACAGCCTTTTATTCACCGCGCCGGTATTCTATTTTTATCTTAGTTCGATCGTAAAATGAAGAATATCGCTATCCTTGGCTCAACCGGCTCTATCGGCAGGAGCACCCTTAGTGTAGTCCGCTCCCAGGCTCAGTATTTCCGGGCAGCTTGCTTAAGCGTTAACTCCGATATAGATAATCTGTATAAGCAGATAAAGGAGTTCCGGCCTTTTAGCGTCTGCGTCAGGGATAAAAAGTCGGCTGCTATCCTGGCTAAGAAAATAAAACCCTCCATCAAAATATATTGCGGAGAAAACGGCCTGGAGGAGCTGGTAAAGGATAAGCGAATAGACCAGGTGATGTTCGCCTTAAGCGGCGCGGCTGCTTTGAGGCCTTTGGTCAGCGCGATACAGAACGGCAAGGATATTGCCCTGGCTAACAAAGAGGCCATGGTCATGGCCGGCCCGATCATTATGCGCCTGGCCGCCAGGCATAAGGTAAAGATACTTCCGGTTGACAGCGAGCAGTCGGCGATCTGGCAGGCCTTGTCAGGATGCTCAAGCAAAGATATCCATTCTATTTACCTGACTGCTTCCGGCGGGCCGTTTCGGAGCGTGCCCAAAAGTAAGCTGCGTTCGGTTACCATAAACGATGTACTGGCTCATCCGCGCTGGAGAATGGGCAGGAAGATAACCGTAGATTCAGCTACCCTGATGAATAAGGGGTTAGAGCTTCTGGAGGCGATGTTCCTCTTTAATGTCGGAGCGGAAAAGATCAAGGTGCTTATTCATCCTGAAGCAATAATCCATTCTATGGTGGAGTTTGCTGACGGGGTAGTGATCGCCCAGCTTTCAGAGCCGGATATGCGCATACCCATACAGTACGCGCTGAGTTATCCGGCAAGATTACCCGGCTCCCTGCCGAAAATAAATTTTTATGGTTTGAAAAATCTGAATTTCGGCAAACCGGATTTTGATAAATTTCCCTCTTTGGGCCTGGCTTACCAGGCAGCGCGCGATCTGGGGAGCATGCCGGCTGTGCTTAATGCAGCCAATGAGGAGAGCGTCGAAAGTTTTTTGAATAAGAGAATAAGATTTTTAGATATACCCAGGGTAGTTGCCAGGGTTATGAGCAGGCACCGCCGGGTGAGCTCCCCTGATCTGCGCCAGGTGATGCAGGCAGACAACTGGGCAAGGGAAGAGGCCAAAAGCATAATTTCCTCTTTAAAATCATGATCGCCACACTTATATTTATTTTGATCTTAAGCTTACTCATCGTGGTGCATGAGTTCGGGCATTTTATCGTCGCCATAAAAAACGGGGTGCGGGTGGAAAAATTCTCATTAGGATTCGGCAAGCGCCTTTATAGCCGGAAAAAAGGGCATACCGAATATTGCCTGAATCTTATCCCTTTGGGCGGCTATGTCAAAATGGCCGGGGATAACCTTGAAGAGTGCAAGGGGAAAAGCGACGAATATTTTTCAAAGCCGCCGGGCAAGAGATTCCAGATCATCGTCTCGGGCGCTTTGCTTAATTATCTATTGGGATTTGTTTTCTTCTGGTTGATCTTTTGCATCGGGTATCCGGCTCTTACCACCAAGATAGGCGGGTTGGTAGAAGGTTTCGGCGCTCAAAGCGCCGGCTTGATCCCGGGGGACCAGATCCGCGCGGTGGAGGGCCGCAAGGTTGATAATTGGAATGACCTGCAAAGAGAGATCCAAAGAAACAGCTCCGCTTCTTCGGTGAATATTATGCTCTCGCGCGAAGGGAAGGAACTGGAGGTAGCGGTTCCCCTGAAAGAGAAAAGTGCTGTTGACGACCTGGGCCAGAAACGTTCTTTAACTTTGATCGGGATCACCCCCTTTGATGAAGTGGCGCAAGTAAGGCATGGGCCAATAGCATCAATATTCCTGGCAGGACAGAAAACCCTGGAGCTGACTATAACCACTTATAAGGGCTTGTGGTTCCTGGCCACCGGAAGGATCTCCATGCGCGAATCCATGGCCGGGCCGCTGGAGATATTCTTTATGACCTCTAGGGCCGCTTCCCTTGGGCTGGTAGCGGTATTGCATTTGATCGCGGCATTAAGCATCAGCCTGGCAATATTCAACCTGCTGCCTGTGCCGGTATTGGACGGCGGGCATGTACTTTTATTAGGCATTGAGAAAGTGAGAGGTAAACCCATTAGCGCAGGGGTAGAGCGGATTCTTACCAATATAGGTTTCAGCCTGCTGCTTACTTTAGTTGTTTTGGTCACCTATAACGATATTTTAAGGCGCTTTGGAGAGAATATCGGCAAATTTATCGCCAAATAGAATGAAGATCGTAAGGCGTAAGTCAAAAGTTATCAGGATCGGCAGGGTATTGATCGGCGGGGATCATCCGATAGCTATCCAGTCCATGGCCAAGTGCAGGACTGCGGATACCGAAGGCGTCATCAGGCAGATCAACGGCCTGCAAGAAGCGGGATGCGATATTGTGCGCCTGGCGATCAAGGATATGGATGATGCCAGGGCCCTGAAGAATATAAAGGCGAAAGTAAAACTTCCGCTTGTGGCGGATATCCATTTCTCCTGGCGTCTGGCGCTCGCCGCTATTGAGAGCGGGGCAGATAAGATAAGGTTAAACCCGGGGAATATCCATAAAAAACAGGAGATAGAGAAGGTTATTTCGGCGTTAAAAACAGCCGGTATCCCTTTACGCGTCGGCCTTAACTCCGGCTCGGTAAAGGACACAGGGCCCAGGAGATCGTCGATGACCGACAGGCTGGTCTCTTCCTGCATGGATTACATAAAGATGATCGAGAAGCTGAAATTCAATGATATCGTGATCTCGCTTAAAGCCAACAATGTCCTGGATACGGTTGAGGCCTACCGCAAGATCGCCAAACGCTGCAGCTATCCTTTGCATCTTGGGGTCACAGCCACCGGTTCTCCTTATAACGGCATTATCAAGTCCAGCATCGCTTTAGGGGCTTTACTATTGGATGGTATAGGTGATACAATAAGGGTGTCCCTGACCGATACCCCGGTAGAAGAGGTCAGGGCAGCCAAATGCATCTTGGAATCTTTAGGCATGCGCAAAGCGCCTGGCGGCCAGATCATCAGCTGTCCTACTTGCGGACGCTGCGAAGTGGACCTGGTCAGTATAGTCAAAGAGCTTGAGGAGAAATTGGCCTCAGGCACAGGGGCTCAGGGGGATAAACCGTTTAAAATAGCTGTGATGGGCTGCGTAGTCAACGGCCCGGGAGAGGCAAAAGAGGCGGATATCGGGGTGGCTTTCGGGAAAAATGAAGGGCTCTTGTTCAGGAAAGGCAAGGCCTTAAAAAAGATTTCTTTTAAGCAGTGCGCCAGGGCCCTTTTGGAGGAGATGAAGAATGTTAATGACTAACCTGTTGAAAGAAGAGATACGCCAGAAATTGCTCAGCCAGCACAGCGATATATTATACCGGGAAACCATCGATAAGGTGGAGCTGGAGGCGATCGTAAAAAACATAATTGAGGATATTATCCGCCACAGGCATATGCAGGTGGATGAGCAGGAGAAGGCCAAGGCAGTTATCCAGATGGTTAACGAGCTTGCCGGTTACGGCCCGATAGAGCCGATCATGAATGATCCGGAAGTGACCGAGGTCATGATCAACGGCCCGAAAAAAATATACGTGGAGAAAAAAGGCAAAAAGCAGCTCAGCGATATCAAATTTGAGGATGAGCAGCAGCTGCGCTGCCTGATCTATAAATTACTTGCCCCCACCAGGCGCAGGATAGATGAATCCTTCCCTTACGTGGATGTATCGCTTAAGGACGGCTCGCGGGTAAATATCATTATCCCGCCCCTGGCCATTGACGGTACTTCGGTGACGATCAGAAAATTCCTGGGCACGATCAAAAAGGCCGAGGATCTGGTCAAGCTGGATACCCTTGACCAGCGGATGGCGGATTTTCTGGTCGCCTGCATAAAGGCAAAGATAAATATACTTTTTAGCGGGGCAACCGGCGCGGGCAAGACCACCACCCTGGCTGTGCTTTCAGGTTATATTGATAACAGCGAACGCATTGTTACTGTCGAGGATACCGCGGAACTGCGGCTGAACCAGGACCATATTGTCCGGCTTGAGACGCGTCCGCCGAGTATCGAAGGCAAGGGTGAGGTAACTATCAGGGACCTTTTCAATAACTCCCTGCGTATGCGGCCCAGCAGGATAATCCTGGGAGAGATCAGGAGTTCCGAGGCCCTGGATATGCTTCAGGCAATGTGCTCAGGCCATACCGGCTCCTTAGCGGTTTTGCACGCCAATTCGCCCACAGAGGTTATTTACCGCCTTGAAACGATGATCTTGACATCAGGCCTGCCGATCTCCCTTGATATCATCCACCGCCAGATCGCCGTGGCAGTGCATCTGATCATCCAGCAGAACCAGTTGTCAGACGGCACGCGTAAGATCGTCAATATAACCCAGGTGAACGGCTTAAAGGACGGGACAGTAGTGCTGGAGGATATTTTCAAGTATGAGTTCAGCGATTTTAGCGACGGCAGGGTCCAGGGTAAATTCAAGGCCACCGGAGTAGTCCCGGCATTCTTCGGGTTATTCGCCAAGAAGGGCGTGCCTTTGTCAAAGGACATTTTTAATAAGGACTAAAATATGTATTGGAGCAAAGCGTTTATACCCACATTAAAGGAAATGCCGCAGGAAGCGGAATCTCTGAGCCATAAACTTCTATTGCGTTCAGGGGCAATACGGATGCTTATGGCCGGGGCTTATGTTTATCTTCCTTTAGGCCTTAAGGTATTGGAGAATATCCAGGGGATCATCCGTCAGGAGATGAATTCCTGCGGGGCCAGCGAACTGCTTTTGCCGGCATTGCATCCGCTTGAGCTCTGGCAGAAGACCGGCCGCGACAAAGACCTGGGAGAGGTAATGTTTAAATTTAACGACCGCCGGGGCAGGAAATTAGCCCTAGGCCCCACTCACGAAGAGGTGATCACCGAGTTGGTAAAGGGCCAGGTCTCCAGTTACCGGCAGCTGCCTTTGGTCCTGTATCAGATCCAGACCAAATTCCGCGACGAGATCCGTCCGCGTTTCGGCCTGATCCGCGCCTGCGAATTCATCATGAAGGACGCCTACAGCTTTGATCAGGATGAAGCAGGCCTGGATAAAAACTACGAGCTGATGTATGAGGCCTACAAGCGGATATTTAAAAGATGCGGTTTGAATATACTGATCACGGAAGCGGATTCCGGGGTCATGGGCGGAAAGGTCTCCCATGAATTTATGGTCCAGGCGCCCCTGGGGGAAGATATAGTTTTGGTCTGCCCCAAATGCCGCAAGGCCAAGGCGCATAAAGAGGGAGAGGATCTTTGCCCGGCGTGTAAGGGGCCGATGGAAAAGGTCAATGCCATTGAGGTCGGCCATATTTTCAAGCTGGGGATAAAATACAGCAAGGCAATGCAGGCCCATTTTTCCGATGATAAGGGTGAGCTTAAGCCGGTGATCATGGGCTGTTACGGGATCGGCGTATCGCGCTTGGTCTCGGCGATCATCGAGCAGAATAACGACCCTGACGGCATCATCTGGCCCAAAGAGATCAGCCCTTATCAGATCATAGTTTTGCCCCTGGATGTAACTAACCAGGAAGTTTTGCGCCAGGCAGAAGATTTTTATAAGCAGTTGAATGCGGCAGGTTTTTCGGTCCTTTTCGATGACCGGGATGCCCGGCCCGGAGTAAAATTCAAGGATGCCGACCTGTTGGGCATACCGCTAGAGGTAGTTATCGGTAAGGAATCATTGAAGAGCAATTCATTGGAGTTAAAGGACCGGCGCACGAAGGAAAAATTCATCAAGCCGGCGGCTGAGATATTGGCCGGGATCAGGGAGTTTTACCGTGGTTAGCCGGGAAATACTTGCGGAATTAAACAGGATCATCTCCGGGGAGCTGGCGAAAGACAACTTTGAGCTGGTTGAACTCGCGCATAGATATGAAGGCGGGGCCCTGGTTTTACGGCTGCTTGCGGACAGGCCGCAGGGAGGAATAACCATGGATGAGTGCGCCGGGCTTAACCGCACGCTCGGCCAGCTGCTGGAGGAGAAGGATATAATCCCTGAGCGCTATATTTTAGAGGTTTCTTCTCCGGGGCTTGACCGGCCGCTTATCACCAAAAAAGATTTTACGCGCTGCCTGAATAAGGAAGCGGTATTCTTTCTTAATGAACAGATAGAAGGAAAATTGCAGGCACAGGGAAAGATCATCTCGGCAGGGGATACGAGCGTATCGATCGAATATTCGGGGAAGGTTTTAGAGGTCCCCTTAACCAAAATAAACAAGGCAAAGCTTGTTTTCTAAAAAATAACGGAGAGATAAAATGAGTCAGGAACTATTGGCGATAATCGAACAGATCGAACGGGAAAAAGGGATCAAAAAAGAGATCATGCTTGAGGCGGTGGAGAGCGCGTTATTATCGGCTGCCAAGAGGGTGATCGACTTAAAGCCCGATGAACAGTTCAGGGTGGAGATCGACCGGGTAACGGGTGAGATCCGGGCCTTCCGCAATGAGGAACCGGTGACCAACATCGATTTCGGCCGCATCGCCGCCTCTACCGCCCGCCAGGTGATCATCCAGAAGATGCGCGAGGCGGAGAAGGATGTGGTTTTCAGCGAATTCCAGAACCGCGTGGGAGAGATCGTCAGCGGCACGGTCTACCGCTTTGAAAAAGGCAATATTATCGTGGATCTCCTCGGAAAAGCCGAGGGCATCCTGATCAAGCGGGAGCAATCGCCTGCCGAGGATTTCAAACAGGGCCAGCGCATCCGGGCTTATGTCGTAGAGGTAAAGAAGGATGTCAAGGGCCCGCAGATCATTTTATCCCGGGCGCACCCTAATCTGGTCAAAGAGCTCTTTGAACTGGAGGTCCCGGAGATCTACGAAGGGATCGTGGAGATAAAGGCAATATCCCGCCAGGCAGGAGAGCGCACCAAGATAGCGGTCTCTTCAAAGAATGACAAGGTTGATTCAGTCGGCGCCTGCGTGGGCATGCGCGGAAACCGGGTAAGGAACATCGTCAATGAGCTGCAGGGGGAGAAGATAGACATCGTCCGCTATAATGACGACGTGCGCGAATATATCAAGGCCGCGCTTTCTCCGGCCAAGGTCTCCGAGATAAAATTGGATAAAGAAAAGATGAAGGCTTCAGTTGTGGTTGATGATGATCAGCTTTCGCTGTCTATCGGCAAGCACGGCCAGAATGTGCGCCTGGCATCGCGGCTGGTGGGTTGGGAGTTGGATATCCGCACCAAGAGCATGATCGCCGCCGAAGCGCTGGGAGGGGTGGGTGAGAAAAAGGCCGCTCCCGAGGCCAAGGTAGAGGAGAAGGCCGCGGAAAAGCCGAAGAAGGCAAAAAAAGAAGCTGCCAAAAAAACGGTTAAAAAAGCAGGCAAGAAAAAAGAAGCAGCTTCTTTGGAAGGGCTCTCGGGTGTAGGAGACAAGATCATTGCCAGCCTCGAAAAAGCAGGCATCAAAAGTATAGATGATATTCTCAAGGCCAAAGTAGAAGGCCTAATGGAGATCAAAGGCATCGGAGAGAAGAAAGCCCAAAAGATCATCGCCGAAGCCAAGAAACTATCTTAATATAAAATAAAAGGAAGGGATCATGCCCAAAACAAAAAAAGAAAAACCAGCGGCTAAAAAAACAGCTAAGCCCACTGCGCAGAAGCGCGTACCGGCTGCTCCAAAGGCAAAAAAAGTTACTGCTAAGGCGCATCCGGTAAAACCAAAGGCCGCTCCTGCAGCGGTTAAGCATAAGGCCGCGGCGCACGTTCACGCCAAAGTTGCCAAGGCCAAGCCCGCTGTTTTGCACGCAATAAAACATGAGCCCAAGCTTGAGATCAAGCCTGAGATCAAGCCGGAAATTAAAGTAGAAGTAAAGCCGGTAATAAAACCTTCGGTAGAACCTGTAAAAAAACCCGAGGTAAAACCTGTCCATAAACATGAGGTTAAGCCGGCGGTTCCTCCTCAAGCCGCGCCTGCACCTGCTCCCGCGCCTGCACCTGTACCTGCTCCTGGTAAAGAGATCGAGCTTGAACTTCCGATCACAGTCAAGGACCTGGCTATAAAATTGCAGGAGAAGCCCTCGGTGGTCATCAAGCATCTTATGAGCATGGGGGTAATGGCAGGGATCAATCAGTCCCTGGATGAAGCGGTAACAGCAAAAATATGCTTGAAATATAACTGCGCGATCAAAAAGGCCCCGGATGCCGAAGAGATGGCCTTGCAGCAGCATAAAGAAAAGGACTCACCCGATAAGCTTAAGCCCAGGCCTCCGATAGTTACTTTCATGGGCCATGTTGACCACGGCAAAACCTCTTTGCTTGACGCCATCCGCAAAACCAAGGTTGCCGAAGGGGAGCACGGCGGGATCACCCAGCATATCGGCGCCTACCGGGTCATCCTTCCCGAAGGGGAGATCACTTTTCTGGATACTCCGGGCCATGAGGCATTTACCGCTATGCGCGCCAGGGGCGCAAGTATCACCGATATCGTGGTCCTGGTAGTTGCCGCCGATGATGGGATAATGCCGCAGACCCAGGAGGCCATTGACCATGCCCGGGCAGCCGGGGTTTCCATAATCGTGGCCATAAATAAAATAGATAAGCCGCAGGCGGATATCGACAAAGTCAAGAAACAGTTATCCGAAGCAGGCCTTATGTCTGAAGATTGGGGAGGTAAGACCATTACTGTCCCGGTCTCTGCCAAGACCGGCGCGGGCATAGATAATTTACTGGAGATGATCCTTCTGCAGGCAGAGGTGATGGAGCTAAAGGCAAATCCCGAGCGGCATGCCAGCGGCGTTGTCGTAGAAGCAAAGATGGCCAAGGGTAGAGGCCCGGTAGCCACTTTGCTCGTACAGAACGGCACTTTGCACCTGAACCAGAATATACTCGTGGGTAATTTTTACGGAAAGGTCCGGGCAATGCTTAATGATCGGGCCCAGGCAGTAACGGTTGTGGGCCCTGCCTCTCCGGTAGAGGTCCTGGGGATAAGCGCTATTCCCTCTGCCGGGGATCAGTTTTTTGTGATCGAAGATGAGAAACAGGCAAAGGAGCTGGCAGAGGCGCGCGCGGAGAAGGAAAGGCTGCACCAGGTAAAGACCGTAAAACGCGTCAACCTTGAGGAGCTGCATGCCCAGATCCTCGCCGGTGAGATCAAGGAGCTTAAGTTGATCATCAAGGCGGATGTCCAGGGCTCTCTTGAGGCGATCAAAGATACATTGGATAAACTGAATGTCTCGGAGATAAAGATAAACATAATCCATTCCGGGGTAGGCAATATCAATACTTCGGATGCGATGCTGGCGATAGCCAGCGACGCACTGATCCTGGGATTTAATGTCAGCGCCGATGACCTGGCCAAGGAGCTGGTCTCCAAGGAAGGTGTTGATGTAAAGATATACAATATTATTTATGAACTTGCCAATGATATCAAGGCCGCGGTAGAGGGCATGCTTGAGCCGAAGCTCAAGAAGGTATTTTTAGGCAGGGCTGAAGTGAGGAAGGTTTTTAAGCTATCCAGGTCAGGGATAATCGCCGGATGCTTTGTGACCAAGGGCAAGTTTAACCGCAACAGCCTGATAACCCTGGTGCGTAACGGCCAGGTTGCTTTTGAAGGCAAGCTCTCCAGCTTAAAGCGTTTTAAGGATGATGTGCGCGAGGTTGCCGAGGGTTTTGAATGCGGGATGAGCATCGCCGGATTTGACCAGCTTATGGAAGGGGATATCATCGAGGCCCACGAGATAGAGAAGATCGCCAGGAAATTATAAGATGAGCAAAAAACGAATATTGAGCGGGATGCGCCCCACAGGCAAGCTGCACCTGGGCCATTTGGCCGGGGCCTTGAATAACTGGATAAAACTCCAGGATGAATATGATTGTTTTTTTATGGTTGCGGATTGGCACGCGCTGATGTCGGAATATGAAAATCCCGAAAATATCAAAGCCAACATCCTGGATAATCTGGTTGACTGGTTATCCTGCGGCATCTCACCCGATAGATCCGTGATCTTTATCCAGTCGGAGGTACCGGAGCACCTGGAGCTTTTCTTTATCCTTTCCTTGGTCACCCCTTTAGGCCTGCTTGAGCGCTGCCCTACTTACAAAGAGCAGCTGCGCGAGATCACTAACCGCAATTTGAGCACCTACGGGTTTTTAGGGTATCCGGTATTGCAGGCGGCAGATATCCTGCTTTATAAAGCCGCCGCTGTCCCGGTAGGAGAGGACCAGCTTCCGCATCTGGAATTGACCCGGCAGATCGTGCGCAAGTTCAATCATCTTTACCCTCTTAAAAAAGAAAATGTTTTTCCCGAGCCCAAGGCCATGCTTACCGAAACCCCCCGGCTTATGGGTTTAGACGGCCGCAAAATGAGCAAGAGCTACAATAATTATATCGCCTTATCCGAGGAGCCGGAGGTTATCCGTAAAAAGATCCAGAATATGTTCACTGACCCCGAGCGCATCCGTCTGAGCGACCCCGGCCATCCGCACAAATGCAATGTCTTTAGTTATTACTCGGTATTTTTTCCGGAGATGAAACCCGAGACGGAAAAGCGCTGCTCTAAATCCGCCATCGGCTGCACTGATTGCAAAAAGGAGCTTGCCGCAAAGATAATCGGCTTATTAGCCCCTATCCAGGAAAAAAGGAATGCTTTACTTAAAGATAAAAAACGCCTCCTCGATATATTGTCGGCGGGAAAAACAAAGGCCTCTAGCGTTGCCTCCAAAACCATTTCAGAGGTAAAGGAGCTGCTTAAGATATAGCCATGAATTATAAAATAAGATTAGATATGTTTGAAGGCCCGCTTGACCTTTTGCTTTACCTGGTAAAAAAGGACCATCTTAATATTTACGATATACCGATAGCCAAAGTCACCCGGCAGTACCTTGAGTATATCGATCTAATGAAGCTTCTGGACCTGAATATCGCAGGGGAATTCCTGGTCATGGCAGCAACCCTTATGCAGATAAAATCCAAGATGCTGCTTCCTGCCGAAGAATTGGTAGAGGAGGAGCAGGAAGACCCCAGGGCTGAACTGGTTAAGCGGCTCCTGGAGTATGAAAAGTTCAAGCAGATCGCCGAACAGTTAAGGGAAAAAGAGCTCAACCAGCAGGATGTTTTTAAGCGGCCCAAAACCGAAAGCCCGGCCCCTGACATAAAAGAGGAGGGCAAAAAAGAGGTCTATTTTGAGGCCAGCATATTTGACCTGATCAGCGCATTCTCCCGGGCGGTAAAGGATATTCCCAAAGAGGTTTTCTATGAGGTCATCAAAGACCAGTTTACCGTCGAGCAGAAGGTGCATGAGATCCTGCATCTTCTCCTGGTAGAGCAGGAGGTCAGGCTTTCAGCATTATTCAGCACGGTTAAAAGCAAAATGGAGATAATCGTGGTGTTCCTTGCGGTTTTGGAGCTGGCAAAAATGAAGGAGATAATCGCCAGGCAGGACGCGGCTTTTGAAGAGATAACCATATCCAGGAACAAGGAAAATATCATACCCTATGAGCGAAGAGACCAGGCAGACCCTGCTTAAAGCTAATTCGGTGATCAACGATATCAAAGAATCCGAAGAGGATGTGGTATTAAACATATCCCTAAGGCCCAAGAAATTTGCTGAATTTGTGGGCCACAAGGATGTGGTGGACAACCTGAAGATCGCTATCCAGGCAGCCAAGCAGCGAAAAGAGCCCCTGGAGCATGTGCTTTTAAGCGGCCCTCCGGGCCTGGGCAAGACCTCTCTGTCGCATATTATTTCACATGAGATGGGGGCCAAGATCACCGCTACCAGCGGCCCGGCTATTGAGCGGGCCGGAGACCTGATCGGCATACTCACCAATTTGGAAAAAGGGGACATCCTTTTTATAGACGAGATCCACCGGATGTCCAAGGTGGTAGAGGAGTTCCTGTATCCGGCGATGGAGAGTTTCCAGATAGATTTTGTGATCGATAAAGGGCCTTATGCCAAGACCATAAAATTCAACCTCAAGCCCTTTACCCTGATCGGTGCCACTACCCGTACGGGCTTATTAGCTGCTCCTTTACGCGCCAGGTTTGGCATATTCTATAACCTGGATTTTTATAAAATAGAGGAATTGGCAAAAATCATCAGGAATTCAGCTGTGCTATTGGCGGTTGAAATTGATGAAGCGGCTTCTTTAGAGATCGCCAGGCGCGCCCGCGGCACACCCAGGGTTGCCAACCGGTTATTGCGCCGGGTGCGGGATTATTCGCAGGTATTAAAGATCAAGAAGGTTGATGCCCCTGCCGCTTGCAAGATACTTAATGACCTGGGCATAGACCAGGCAGGGTTTGATGACCTGGACCGCAAGGTTTTAAAATTGGTCATTGAGGTATTTAACGGCGGGCCGGTGGGGGTTGAATCCCTGGCTGCCAGCTTAAATGAAGAGACCGACACTATAGCCGATACGGTTGAGCCCTATCTTTTAAAAGCCGGGTATTTAAAACGCACCTCACGGGGAAGATTAGCCACTAAAAAGGCCTACGAGCATTTCGGTTTAAAATTCAACAAAGAGGAGCAGCAAGAGGCCTTTTAGTTTTGTAAGCGATGAAGATATTATTGCATACCTGCTGCGCGCCCTGTCTGATCTATCCGCTTCAAAGCTTGCAAGATAAAGGATCCAAGGTCAAAGCGTTTTATTATAATCCAAATATCCATCCTTTTGGTGAATACAACAAGCGCAAAGAGGCGCTTGAAACATTAAGCAAAGAGCTGCAGGTAGAGCTTGAGTCGCCGGAATACAGGCCTGCCGAATTCTTCCAGGCGATCAATACCAAAGAAGAAAGGCCCGAACGCTGCACTATATGCTGGTCTTTGCGCCTGGGCAAGACAGCCAGGCAGGCAAAAGAGCAGGGATTTGACGCTTTCACCTCAACTTTGCTGGTCAGCCCTTATCAGGACCAGGAGATGCTCAAAAAGTTAGGCAGCAAGGCAGCCAGTGAATCAGGGATAGAATTTTATTATGAAGATTTCCGTCCCGGATTTAGAAAAGCGCATGACGAAGCCAAATCAAGAGGTATTTACTGTCAAAAATATTGCGGATGCATTTATTCGGAGATCGAACGATGCAAAAAACCGGTAAAAAAATGAGGAAAAAAGCAGCGATTTTAACTTTAGCCTGCCTTTTGTTTGCTTCGGGCCCGGCTTTTGCCCAGAACTTCGCGCAAAACAAAGAGGAAACGCTAAAAGAAAAAGAGGTTGCTCCAGTAGAGACAAAGGAAGCTTCCCCCCGGGGGGTGTGGATCTCGGTGTTTTCGGCTAAATCAGTGCTTTATTCAAAGGAGGGGGTGAACAAGCTGATCGCCCAATGCAAAAAGGCAAAGATCAATGAGATCTACCTGCAGTTTTTGCAATCCGGCAATGCCTATTATGATTCAAAGATCTGCAACAGGTCAAAATACGACCAGATGGTAAAGAGCGCCGGGATGGACACGCTGGACCTGTTGCTCAGGGAGGCTCAGGAGAATAACATCAAGGTTTTTGCCTGGGTAAATGTTCTAAGCTTAGGCATTAATGAGAAGGCAGAGATCTTAGGCAAGTTCGGGAATTCCATTTTAACCCGCGATCAGCATGGCAGGCCCTCAAAAACCGATTCCAAGCTGGAGTTGGATAAATATTATTTAAAAGAGGATCAGATATTTTTAGAGCCGGGAGACCCCAGGGTAGAGGAGTATGTGCTGAATATCGTTAACGAGATCATTAACCGTTATCCCCTGATCAGCGGGATACACCTGGACTATGCCCGTTACCCGTCCCCGGTACCCTTTATACCGGGATCAAGGTTTATGAAGTTCGGCCTGACTTACGGCTACGGCCCAAAGAACGTGGAGCGTTTCAAGGAGAAGACCGGGCTTAATGTCCTGGAAACTTTAAACAACGAGGATGAATACCTGGCCTGGGATAACTGGAAGCGCCAGCAGATCACGGAATTGGTGCGCAAGATCTCAAGCTTAGTCAAAGTCAAGTCAAGCGACTTACTGGTTTCCTGCGCGGTGATCCCGCTTACCGAACGGGCCTACTCTAATGCCTTCCAGGACTGGTCATTCTGGCTTGAAGAGGGTATCATTGATTACGCGGTATTGATGGCCTATACCAAGGATAACCAGTTTGCCAAGGAGGTAGTTAAATCCGCTCTTGGCCACCGGGGCAAAGGAAAAATATATATGGGAATGGGCCTGTTTTTGATGAAAAATAACCCGGACCTGTTTTTTAACCAGTATAAGATGATCAAAGAGCTAAATCCCGACGGGATCGTATTTTTCTCTATTGACGATCTAAACGATAAGATAACCGGTTATCTGAATTAAATCCACCTTCCTTACCTAATGCCTAAACTCTCTGAATTTGATTACCCTCTCCCCAAAGAGCTGATCGCCCAATATCCCCTTAAGAACAGGCAGGATTCCCGGCTCTTAATCGTCAACCGCAAGGAGAATAAGCTTATCCACGGTGTATTCAAGAATGTCGTATCTTTTTTAAACAAAAAAGATCTTTTGGTCCTTAATGATACCAAGGTATTGCATTGCCGCCTGATGGGCAAGAAGGCGACCGGTGGAAAGGTTGAGATTTTGTTGACCCGCAGGATCAATTCCACGAATTTTTCCTGCCTGGTCCAGCCAAGCCGGACCAAGCCCGGGGAAAAGATTTTTTTCGCAGAGGGCAAGGTCACAGGCATATTAACTAAGCGCGGGGAGATAAGTTTTAAAGCATCTGACGCAGACAGTATATATAATTATGGCATCGTTCCTTTACCGCCTTATATAAAACGCGAGCCCGAGGATGCGGATAAGGTCACTTATCAGACGGTTTATGCCAGGAATGAAGGAGCCCTTGCTTCGCCGACCGCGGGCCTGCATTTTACGCAAGACCTGCTTCAGGAGATCCAGCTTCTGGGGATCAATCTGGCTTATGTAACCCTGCATGTGGGTTTAGGCACATTTCGACCGGTGAAAACTGAAGATATACTGGAGCATAAGATGGAGCCGGAGCATTTTGTTGTCCCTGATGCCACCATTACGGCCATTGAACAGGCAAAGAAGCAGGGAGGCAGGATCATTGCCGTAGGTACAACTTCCTTAAGAGCTTTAGAGACCTATGCTTCCGGCAAGAAACAAGGGGACACTAACCTTTTTATTTATCCGGGTTATAAGTTCCAATTAGTTGACTGCCTCCTGACCAATTTTCATTTACCCAGAACTACGCTTTTTATGCTTGCCTGCGCATTCTGCGCCGCAGGCACATCCGCCTCCGGCGGAGGCGTGGAGCTTATGAAAAGAGCGTATCAGGAGGCAGTGGACAAGAAGTACAGGTTTTACAGCTACGGCGACGCAATGCTGATCCTTTAATTCCGGGACACATTACTTAATTAAAAATTTCCAATTGCACGCTTTGCAATATCCCTCGGCAAAATTTATCTTGATTTGCTGTTATTTTATGTTATATTTTATGTAGGCACAAATGAGACTACATAAGGAGGCAGAAAATGACGCTGGCAGCAATTCTATTGAAAGCGCCGCATATAGGCGTAAGGCAATTTAAAAGCCGTCTATCCAAATTTTTAAAAGGCGGCAATCCTCTTATTATCACTGAACGGGGCGTTCCTGTTGAAGTAGTTATTCCCTATGCGGAAGCCATTGAAATGGTTGATTTGATTGATGAGGCAACCGATCTAGAGACATTGAAGGCTGTGGAAGAAGGCCGTAAAGCAATCAGGGCCAAAAAACAAGGGGTATCCGTACTGGGTTTATTCTCAAAGGTCCGTAAGGCCCGCAAATGAGGTATCGCCTTTTATTCCCAACCCGCTCCCTTGAAGACAAATTCCATAAAACGTTGAGAAAGCTTCCTCGTAAGCTGCAAGACGCAATTATGGATGCTGCAACCGGCCTTGCAGATGATCCTTATCCGCAGGGCAAGAATATCTTTAAGAAACTTACTCCGCCGGTTAAATTAATTCAATATACTGCCCAATATCGCTTACGCATCGGCGATTACCGTGTTTTATACGACGTAGATGAAGCGCGAAAGATAGTTTGGGTATTTGTCATAAGGAAAAGAGGGGAAGATACTTATAAGTAAGAGGTAAATTATTACCATGCGCAATCAATCTACCATCCTGCTAGCAGAATCTACTCTCTCTCTCTCTCTCTCTCTGATAAAGAAACCCCACTAGCCCATCGCAGTGATCAGAAAAGTTTTACTTTAATTGAACTTATCATAGTAATCATCCTCGTAGGTATCCTTGCTGCCGTAGGCATATCACAGTACTCCCTCATGGTAGAAAAGGGGAGAACCGCGGAAGCCAAGGTGCGCATCGGTACCATGCGTAACCTAGCCTACCAATATTACCTAGAGAATGGTACACTGACCGGTATGCAAAATGCTGATGTGGGGGTGGACTATACCTGTCATTCCACCGACTTCTACCGATACAATACAGGGGTGTATGGCGGTGGGACGGAAGCGAGTTTGGAAGCGCTCAGGTGCACCTCCGGCGGCAAGACCCCCAACGCCTCGCGAGGGTATGACTACTACATGGTTTACTATCCGGGTACCGGGCAGAGCGACTGGCACTGTTATTACACTGACGACAGCTCTTCGTGTTTCGGTCTACCGAATTAGAATCTCGAGGGGAAGGGCCCGTGTGCCCCGAAGTCATCTCTTTGGTTTTTACCTGCCTGCCCGTCGGCAGGCGGGTCTGCCGGTAGTAAGAAAAATTCACCCTTTTGCCCAAGATCTCAGCGCAGCTTAAAAATCTTGACTTAACCTTTTGCTGTTATATAATCATGTTTGGGACTCGATAAGGAAGGAATAGAAACGTGAAACAGGAGACAAGAAACTGGCTGGATATGGCAGAGTATGATTTGGCGACTGCCAAACAGATGCTCAAAACAGGCAGATTCGTCTATGTTATCTTTATGTGTCATCTGGCGATTGAGAAGACCATGAAGGCAATTGTCTGCGAAGAGATAAATAAAGTGCCGCCTAAGACGCACGATTTAATTTATTTGATTTTCCTTGGGGAAATTGAGTTATCCGCCGGGTTGCTGGATTTTGTCGGCGCAATAAATAACGCGGGTGTAGTAACAAGGTACCCGGAAGATCTGGCAAAACTTATTTCAAGCTATCCTGAGGAGATTGCTGAGAAATATTTTGACAGCACACTCGAGGTAATAAAATGTATACAGCAGGATTACAGATTAAAGAAATAATCTCAGAATATAGGCACACCCTGATGGCCCTGGGTATTAATGTTGAGCGCGCAATCCTTTATGGCTCATATGCAAAAGGCAGGCAAAGGCAAGATAGCGACATTGACCTGGTTGTTATTTCAAGCGATTTTAGGTTGATGAACTTGAGAGAGCGCCTGGAAGTTTTAGGCAAGGCAGCGGCAAGAATAATGGAACCCATTGAGGCAAGGGGATATACGCCCGAAGAAATAAATAGGGTGGGAGAAGCCAGTTTCCTGAAGGAAGTTTTGGAAACAGGAGTTAATGTCTAATATGCGCAATCAATCCGCCATCCTGCCAGTAGAACCTACTCTCTCTCTCTCTCTCTGAAGAAAACAGCTCACTAACCAATCCCAATAAGAAGCAAAAGAGTTTTACCCTCGTAGAGCTTATAATAGTCATAATCATCGTAGGTATCCTTGCAGCCGTAGGTATTAGTCAGTATTCCCTTACAGTTGAGAAAGGGCGAACTGCCGAAGCTAAAGTACGTATAAGCGCTATGCGCCAGCTTGCTTATGAATATTACCTGAATAATGGTACTTTGACCGGCATGACGAATGCCGACGTGGGAGCGGACTGTACCTGCTATCCCACAGACTTCTGGCGTTACGGTATAGGTAACGGCGGGACGTATGTGAACTTGGGAGCGCTCAGGTGTACCTCCGGCGGCAAGACACCCAACGCCTCCCGGGCGTACTGGTATTATCTGCGGTTTTATCCGGCGACTGGGCAGAGCGACTGGCACTGCGAATACTATGACGACGGTTCTCCGTGTATGGGCTTGACGGGTGGGTGGTGGAATGTGTTAACAGGTTGCTGAGGGGCAGAGGAGTGATCCCCGAAGTCGTCTATTTGATCTTTGAACTTTTACTCTTCAAGATAATTTTACTTCCATAATAGGGTGTTTGATTTCTTAACCCTCTGTGATAGAATGTATTGCAGAAGGTTTTATATTTACAGATTCCGGGGTCACTTCAGCGGCAGGACCCCGAGGCTCTGCGAGAAACAAGACAAGGCAGCCGCCAGGTATTGCTTAAGACCCCAAATTGGGACTTTGAAGATTATATAAACGGAGGACTGATGGAGCAAAAAAGGTCGGTTGGGATAGTGATTTTTACGGTATCGGTTATATTAATTTGTTTATGGACCTTGGCATATGGGATCATGGACCTATTATCCTGGGGCTTGGGGATTGGAACCGGCATTGCCTTTTTGGCAACCCTTTTTCTTATTTTCCTAGCCATAGAGGTTTTTAAATTAAGAAATTGGGCAAGGCTGGCATGGATAGCAGGCAGTGCTATTATTTTAATCTTAGGATGGATTTGTATTTTTACCGGATGGAATCCGGCACATGTGGAATCGTTAGGAGGGCTGATTTATTTTTACCCGAATTTTATTTCTATACCGATATTAATTTTCTTCACTCGTAAAAAAGTAAAAGAGCAGTTCAAAGAACAGGGATAATGATGTTTAAGCTAATCCATCAGGATAAAAATAGCAAAGCCCGGCTGGGGAAGCTGATCACCCCTCACGGCGAAATTGAGACCCCCGCATTTATGACCGTCGGCACGCATGCTACGGTCAAAGGCCTTATGCTTAAAGATGTTGAAGAGGCAGGCGCGCAAGTGGTCCTGGCAAATGCCTATCATGTATATTTGCGTCCGGGCATAGAAGTGGTCAAAAAAGCCGGAGGCCTGCACAAATTCATGGGCTGGGATAAGGCAATACTTACGGATAGTGGAGGATACCAGGTATTCAGCTTGGCTCTGTTCCGCAAAATGCATGATCGGGGTGTAGAATTCCAATCGCATGTTGACGGAATGAAGCACTTTTTGACCCCTGAAGATGTGGTGCGGATACAGCAGGACCTTGGTTCGGACATCATGATGCCACTTGATGAATGCGTGCACTATCCTTGCGCCAAGGATCATGCGAAGATCGCCATGGACAGGACAATTGCCTGGGCTAAAAGATCGCTGGCAGTCCATGAAAAAGGAAGGCAAGTGCTATTCGGCATTATCCAGGGCGCAACTTATGAAGACCTGCGCGAAGAATGCGCCAAGCGGATGGTGGATATGGACTTTGAGGGTTACTCCATCGGAGGGGTTTCTGTTGGCGAATCCAGCAACTTAATATATAATATCCTTGAACTGGTCGCTGGTATCATTCCGGAGAACAAGCCGCGTTATGCAATGGGTATTGGGTATCCCTTTGACATAGTAGAGGCAGTGGACAGGGGGGTGGATATGTTTGACTGCGTTATCCCCACCCGCTACGGCAGGAACGGGACTGCATTTACGAGTTCAGGCAAGATCATTATCCGCAACTCCGGTTACACTGAAGATTTCCGGCCGCTGGATGAGCAATGCTCCTGTTATGTCTGCAAGAACTTCTCCCGGGCATACCTTAGGCACCTGTTTAACGCCAAAGAGATGCTGGGATTGATTTTGCTTAGCCTGCACAATGTATATTTCTTCCTGGATATAATGCGGGGCATCCGTAAGGCGATAGCCGAGGATAAATTCAGCGAATTTAAAGATAAATTTTTACATAACTATCACACCGCCGGAGGGGCTTAATTGCGAATAGATATTCTTACCATTTTTCCGGAGATGTTCTCCTGTGTATTGGATGAGTCCATCATCAAGCGAGCGCAGAAAAAAGGCAAGGTTAAGATCATCGTGCATGATCTAAGGGATTATACCCTGGACAAGCATCGCAAGGTTGATGACCGGCCTTTTGGCGGAGGTTCAGGTATGCTAATGCAGGCAGAGCCGATATTCCGGGCAGTAGAGGCGATCAGGAAAAAGATCAAGGCCAAGCCAAAGGTAATCTTGCTTTGCCCCCAAGGAAAGACATTTACCCAAACTAAAGCTAAGGCATTATCCGGGTGCGGGAATTTGATACTTATCTGCGGACATTACGAAGGGATAGATGAAAGAGTAAGGCAATACCTGGCAGATGAGGAGACCTCCATAGGGGACTATGTCTTAACCGGAGGAGAGCTGGCGGCAATGGTCCTGGTGGACGCGATAATCCGGCTTATACCGGGAGTGTTGGGGGATAAAAATTCCTTGAATTTTGAGTCATTAGAAGGTAATCTATTAGAATATCCGCAGTACACCAGGCCCGCGAAATTCAGAAAGTGGCTGGTCCCGGAGGTTCTGGTTTCCGGGGACCATGACCGGATCGCTAGCTGGAGAAAGAAAGAGGCCTTAAAGCGGACTAAAGAGAGAAGGCCCGATTTACTTAAAAAATCAAAGCAATAGAAAGGAGCAACAGGCAAATGGATAAGATAAAAAAGATCGAATCAGGGTTTATCTTAAAAGAGATGCCCAAATTCAATGTCGGGGATACGGTGAAGGTCCTCACCAAGATCCCGGAAGGCCCGGATAAATTCCGGCTGCACCCTTTTGAAGGGGTGGTGATCGCCAGGGCCGGCTCAGGGCCAAATCTTAATTTCACGGTAAGGAAGGTTTCCTTCGGTGAGGGTATTGAACGCGTATTCCCGCTTTATTCCCCATCTATCGAGCGGATAGAGGTCCTTCGTTCCGGTAAGGTCAGAAGGGCCAAGCTTTATTACTTAAGAAGCAAAGTAGGCAAGCACGCTACCAAGATCGAGGACAGGGAAGAAAAAGCAAAATAGTGCTGCGTTACGAAAGAAAGCTGAAAAAACAGGGGTTTGACCTGGTCATCGGCGTGGATGAGGCAGGAAAGGGGCCTCTGGCAGGGCCGGTGGTTGCGGCAGCAGTGCTCCTGAAAAGCTTTCAGTTTGACAACCGGATCGATGATTCCAAAAAATTGTCCGCCTTAAAGCGAAGACGAGCGTTCTTTGAGATAAAAAATAAATCCTTATACGCGATAGCGGCGGTAGATCACCAGCGGATCGACCGGATCAATATCCTGCAGGCAACTAAGCTGGCCATGCAAAAGGCGGTCTTTGGACTGCTTAAAAAACTAAAACCCTGCGAGTTAGAGCGCGTATTCGTGATCATTGACGGCAATATGCGCTTTGAGCTGGGTTTTCCTTATCAAAGCATTACCGGAGGAGACGGGAAATCCTTAAGCATCGCGGCTTCCTCCATACTGGCTAAAGTAAACCGGGATTCCCTTATGGAAAAGTTCCATAAGGTTTATCCGGAATACGGTTTCAATCAGCACAAGGGTTATCCCACGCTGAAGCACCGGATGATCTTAAGAAAAATAGGGCCTTCGGCGATCCATAGAAAAAGTTTCTTAAGATGCCTGGAAACCTAGATTTCGGCAAAGAAGCAGAAGGTTTGGCAGCAAGTTTTTTAGAGAAGCAAGGGTATAAGCTTCTAGCGCGTAATTATAAAAATAAATTCGGCGAAATTGATATAGTAGCTGTTGATAAAGGGGTTACCTGTTTCGTGGAGGTAAAAGCAAGGCATTCGGCTTTATTCGGCTCTCCCGCAGAGGCGGTTTCCCCGCGTAAGCAGAGACAAATTTCTAAAGCAGCGCTCGGCTATTTAAAAGAAAATAAATTGCTTGAGCATTCGGCGCGGTTCGATGTGGTAACGTTATTATATGAGAAACATCCGCCGGAAATAACCCTGATCAAAGATGCCTTTGAGTTAAGCTATGGAATATAAAGATCAAAATCTGGCCAAATACCTGGATGACCTATCCGCTAAGCTTCCTGCTCCCGGAGGCGGCTCAGCCGCTGCGTTAAACGCGGCTATGGGTGCAAGCTTGATCAGCATGGTAGTTAATTTTACCCTGGGTAAGCCCAAATATGCTGCTTTTGAAACGGAGTTAAAAGATATCCTGGCTAAATCCGAGAAGCTAAGAAAGGATTTTCTGGGGCTGGTGGACCTGGATGTAGTTGCCTACCAAAGCAAAGATATCAGGAAGGCATTGGATGTCCCGCTTATGCTGGCCCGGCTGTGCGCTCAGGCAGCCAAATTATGCCCGCCTTTAATAAAAAAAGGGAATATTTATCTGATCAGCGATGTGGCGGTTGCGGCGGTCATGCTGGAATCGGCTTTTACCTGCGCGGTTTTTAATATAGAGATAAATTTAAAAAGTTTGGGACAGAAGAAGCTGACCCAGGGGATCAGGAAAGAATTAAATCAGATGAATAAGATCGTCCAGAAGATACGAAAAAACACGGAGGATAGAGTTGGCAAAATTATTAGAGGGTAAGCCCTTAGCCGAGAAAATTAAAGAGGATATCAGGGGCCAGGTGGCCTCTTTGAAAAATAAGCCGGTGCTGGCCAGTATTATGGTCGGTGAGAATGCGGGTGCGGCTTCTTATGTCAAGTCGCAGGCCAAAACAGCCGAGGGATTAGGCATTGAATACCGGCTTCAAACTTTGCCTCAGGATACTTCGGAGGCCGCGCTTCTTGAGCTTATCCGCAAATTGAATTCCGACAATTCGGTTAACGGTATTATTATCCAGATGCCGCTTCCGGCCAGCATAGATTATAAGAAGATCAGCGCTTTCATTGACCCCGATAAGGATATAGAGGGGATGCACCCGGCAAATATCGGTAAGCTATTGTTCGGTAAAGCAAAGCTTATTCCCTGCACCGCGGCTTCGGCAATGGAGCTGATCAATTCCAGCGGCATAGACCTCTACGGCAAAGAGGCGGTGGTCGTCGGCCACAGTGAAATAGTGGGGAAGCCCTTAGCCCTTTTATTACTGGATAAATTTGCCACGGTTACGGTCTGCCATATTGGCACCTCAAAGGCAGGAAGATTAGAGGAGCATGTTAAGAATGCGGAGGTTTTGGTTGTCGCGGTTGGCCGCGCCGGTTTGATCAAAGGTGAGTGGGTTAAAGAGGGCGCGGTGGTGATCGATGTGGGGATAAACCGGGTGGCTGATAAGATCGTGGGGGATGTGGAATTTGAAGCCGCTGAAAAGCGCGCCGCGTATATTACCCCTGTTCCCGGTGGGGTCGGCCCGCTGACCGTAACAATGTTAATGCGCAATTTAGTGGAAGCCGCGAAATCGCAGCAATTATAGCAAAGGAGGAAGGTATGGAGGCAGGTAAGTTTCCTTTTGGAGAGGCGGTAAAGTTCGGGTGGAACAAGATCAAAGAGAACTTCTGGAACCTGGTCCTCATTACCCTGATCTGGCTGGCGATCAGCGCGGTTTTTAACTCTACAGGGAAAGGCCTTGAGAAAAACATGCCCATGCTTTCTTTGGTGGTCAATCTTTGCGGGACGCTGGTAAATATGGTCATCACCCTGGGGATGATCAAGATAGGCCTTAAGATCTATGCCGGAGAGAAGTTCGAGATCTCCGAAATGTTCTACTGCCGTGGGGAACAGCTCCTTAATTATATTATCGCTTCGATCCTTTACTTTTTGGCGGTATTGGCCGGGCTTATCCTGTTGATCGTGCCGGGGATAATACTTATAATCAGGATGGGGCTTTACTCCTATCTTATCGTGGATAAGAAAATGGGGATCATCGATTCTCTTAAGGAAAGCCTGCGGCTGACCAAGGGGAATACCCTTAATCTATTCTTATTTTGGTTCATTTTGTTAGGCATATTATTACTGGGCTTTTTGGCTTTAATAGTAGGGATACTTGTGGCTATCCCCGTAACGTTATTGGCCTATGTTTTCATCTACCGTTACCTGGAAGCTAAGAAACAGGTCACGCCAAGCTCAGCACAGGCTGCGTAAAGCTTAAGAACTATAAATGACTTTCAAAGAAAAACTGCAGGCAGGGAAATTTTTAGTCACCTCAGAGGTCGGCCCGGCCAAAGGCATCCAGACGGAAAAACTTCTGGAGGATGTTGAGCTTGTCCGCGCTAAAGTTGACGCGATCAATGTCACGGACCTGCAGAGTTCGGTAATGCGCCTGGGTTCCCTGGCAGTAAGTTTCCTGCTTAAGCAAAAGGGTTTTGAGCCCATCTACCAGCTGACCTGCCGGGACCGCAACCGCCTGGCTTTGCAATCCGACCTTTTATCCGCGGCCGCGTTAGGCATCGAGAATGTCCTGATCCTGACCGGCGACCATCCTGCCTTAGGCGACCATCCGGAGGCAAAGCCGGTATTTGACCTGGATTCAGTTCAATTGCTGCAGGTTGCAAAGAGGATGCAGGAAGGCCTGGATATGAAGGGCAACAAACTGGAGGGGAATTCGCCTAAATTCTGCCTGGGCGCGGTAGTTAACCCGGGCTCCGACCCGCTTGAGCCGCAGATAATGAAGATGGAGAAAAAGATCTCTGCCGGCGCCGAATTCTTTCAGACCCAGGCGGTTTATGATATAAAGACATTTGAGAATTTTCTCTCTAAGATAAAGCATGTCAAGACACCGGTTATGGCAGGGATCGTTTTATTGAAATCCGCAGGCATGGCCCGTTACATGAATAAGAATGTGGCCGGAGTTTTTGTTCCGGATAACCTGATCAAAGAGATGGAAGAAACCAAAGATAAAACAGCTACCTCAATTGAGATCGCCAGCCGCCTGATCAAAGAGCTAAAGCCGATGTGCCGGGGTATCCATATCATGCCTATCGGCTGGGATAAGGTCGTGCCGAAAGTTTTGGAGGCGTCTGGATTATAGATGGCTACCTTACCGCAGATACCCGGGGCAAAGAAAAAAGGCGTTCTTCTGTTAAATTCGGGCGACGACCTTAAGAAGCTGGACAGTTTTCTTATCAATGACACTGTCTGTATAGACGGCCCCTCCAAAACCGCGTTAAACCTGGCCAGGTCGCTCCACGAAAAACATAAGGTCGCTATCAAGGTTGTAACCTCTGATAAAATTGAGGGGGAGCTGCCTGAAGGCATTGAAGTGATCTCTAGCCCGATTAAAGAGATCGTCGGAGAGGGAAGGGCGGAGGCGGTTAAATTCAAGGACGGCAAAGCGATCGGCGCCTGCTTAGTTATTTTTACGGATAAACTTCAGGATACGGATAAAGGAGAGGAAATGGCTGAACTACTTATACAACTTGGGACAAAGGGGACAGAGGCGGTATTAAATCTTACTAAAGAGGCGCTTAAAAAACAGATCGCCAAAGTAGGAAAGGATTCCGCTATATCCTTCCCCGAAACCAATTATTATTTCCCGCTCGCCAACGCGCTGCTTAATATTGAAGTAAAGACCCTGGCGGATTGTGAAAATGCCTTAGCCCAGGCAGAGGCCTTAAGCAATAATATCCCGGCTAAAAGCGGATTAAATATCGCTCCTTTGGGAGGGATATTGAATAAAGGGGTAGCGACTTTGATCGCCGAAGAAATACTGGCAGCTTTATCTATCGCCAATAATGAGCATCCTAAAGGCGGAATAGGGTTTATTCCCGATAAAATATTGCGCTCACTCGGCCTGCAGCTGGTTGACGGCAGGATCGCCGGGATCGCGGTTATCCTTGGCCCGGCAAAAGACGCTGACAGCGCAGCCGCGTTGATCCGTAATTTTCAGTCAAAGAGCATCGTGAGTTTATTGGCCGGCAACATCAACGGAAATACCTTTGCCAAGCAGCTTGAGGAAAAGGGTATTGAGATCGGCCTGGACAATTATATTGTCCCGCTCGGAGATGATTATTTGTCGGCGATCTACGCGGTAAATTTCGCGGTGCGCGCCCCGCTTATCTATGGGGGGTTTAAATCCGGGCAGTGGGAGGGGATCGCCGATTATATCCGTAACCGTGTTCCGGCATTTGTCCTGTTGTTAGGACATGTTGATGAAGTACTGGTTGCCACGGGCTTGGGGGTTTTGGCTTTCGGCCTTCCGATCATTACCGATCTAGAGGTACCTCAACTGGGAAAGATCGACACAACTTTGTTTGAGGCCCTGGTCACGGAAAAGGATTATCAGAAGCTGGCCTCAAAATGCATATTGACCCGCGGGATAAAAGTAAAGATGGCTGAAGTGGCTGTGCCTGTGCCCTATGCCGCAGCGTTTGAAGGCGAGCGGGTGCGCAAGGAGCAGTTGGCAGTTGAATTCGGAGGAAAAGCCAGCTCTGCTCTTGAATTCCTGAACATGAAGGAGGAGGCGCTTATTGACGACGGTAAGGTGGAACTGATCGGCCCGGATGTTGACCAGCTTCCCGCAGGATCAAAGTCCCTTCCTTTGGCGATCGTGGTAGATGTCTTCGGCCGCAAGATGCAGAAGGATTTTGAGCCGATCTTAGAGCGGCAGATCCACCGTTTTGTAAATTATGCCATGGGGCTTATGCATATGGGCCAGCGGGATATGGTCTGGATCAGGATTTCTAAAGATGCCTTTGCGAAAGGTTTCCGGCTTAAGCACCTGGGCGTCATCCTGCACGCCATGCTGCACCAGGAATACAGCGCAATAGTGGATAAGGTACAGGTTACCCTTTATACTAATCAGGCGGATGTGGATAAATTGATCGCCAGCGCGCAGAAGTCCTTTGACCAGAGGGATGAGCGCTTAAGAGGAATGACCGATGAGAGCGTAGATACATTTTATTCCTGTTTATTATGTCAGTCTTTTGCCCCCAATCATGTTTGCGTAGTTACCCCTGAGCGATTGGGGCTATGCGGGGCATACTCCTGGCTGGATGCCAAGGCATCTTTTGAGATTATTCCCACCGGGCCGAACCAGCCGATCACTAAAGGCAATCTTCTGGATGCCCGGCTCGGCCAGTGGGATAACATAAATGAGTTCGTGAACCAAAAATCAAACAAGACCATTGACGCGGTGAGCATGTATTCCCTGATGGATGGGCCGCAGTCATCCTGCGGATGTTTTGAATGTATCGTGGCGATCGTGCCGGAGGCAAACGGGGTGATGATCGTGCACCGCGACTATTCCGGGCTTACCCCTTCGGGAATGAGCTTTACTACCTTGGCCGGGTCGGTTGGAGGCGGGGTGCAGACCCCGGGATTCCTGGGCGTCGGTAAACTCTACATATTAAGCAAAAAATTCATCTCGGCTGAAGGCGGACTTAAAAGAGTGGTCTGGATGCCTAAGGAGTTAAAGGAATTGCTGGGCGATAAATTAAAGAAGAGGGCCGAGGAACTGGGCATGCCGGATCTTGTGGACAAGATCGCCGATGAGACGGTAGCAACCGGTTCGGATGAACTGTTAGTCTTCCTGAATAAAGTAGGCCATCCGGCATTGACCATGGACCCGATCATCTAAATTCATATTTTACTTGACTGGCTTGCCCCCGGAGTATATAATATTTAAAACTAATGGAAAATCCTTCCTTGTCTAAATCCATAATTACTACTGCCGTAATATTATGCGTTTTTTGTTCCGCCGGGATGCTTTTTGCGCAGGAGAAGGCGGTCAATCCTTTTGACGAGGGTATTTCTGCCTCTGTGCACAAGCAGGCCGTGTTATACAGGAATAAGGGCCTGGAGTATCAGCGCACGGGTAACCTGGATATGGCGACAAGCTTCTATCAGAAAGCCGCTGCCATGGATCCTAGCTATGGCGTTGTTTATAATGACCTTGGGGTTATTTACGAGGCCGCCGGCTTATTGCCGCAGGCAGAGGAAAGTTATTTAAAGGCGGTCCAGATCGACCCCGATTATTTGAGCGCCTATACGAACCTGGCCTTACTTTATGAAAATCAGCGCAAATTAGATAAGGCCGAGTTCTACTGGTCCCAGAGGGCCTCACTTGGCGCCCCTGATGATCCCTGGACGCAGAAAGCAGCCAGCCGCCTTAATGATATCCGCGCGGTCTTATCCAACCAGCCGGTCTCCTTTGGCCGGGAGGATGATGTGCTGGGTTTGATGCAAGATGTTTCCGGCCAGAAATCCACGTTCAAGAAAGATGATAGATCGCTCTCCCAGGACCTCTTCCGGAAGGCGAAAATGAGTTTTGACAGAGGGGACCTGGCTATGGCATTCAAAGAAGGCCTGGATGCCCAGTACCTGGACCAGGATAACCGGGAGATCGAAGAGTTTATCGAGAAGGTAGAAACAAGGGCTCTGTCGCGCTAGAGCAGCGTACCGCAAAACCTCTTTCCTTATATTGAATTCCTTAACATTATAGTTAATGCCTGAGAAGAGCTTATTCCTCATCGACACGACTGCATTTTGCTACCGGGCTTTTTACGCCCTAAGGGATTTGAGCACATCGTCGGGACAGCCGACAAACGCGGTTTACGGGTTTTTGAATATTCTGAACAAGATATTGAAGGAGCAGAAGCCTGATTACCTGATCTGCTGTTTTGACGTATCGCGGGATACCTTCCGGCTAAAAAAATTCGCCGAATATAAAATCCAAAGGCCGCCTATGCCCGACGGCTTAGGCAGCCAGATACCGATTATCAAAGAGGTCATCTCTGCTTACCGGATCCCGATCTTTGAGAAAGAGGGCTTTGAGGCCGATGATATTATCGCCGAGCTGGCTAGAAAGGCCGCCGCCAAGAAAATGCGGGTGACCATTGTCAGCTCCGATAAAGATATCCTGCAATTAGTGGATAAGCGGGTCACGGTATTTAGCCCATATAAGGATGAGGGGGTATTTTATGACGCCTCCGCGGTCAAAGAGCGTTTTGGCGTTCGGCCGGAGAGGATAATGGATATCATCGCCCTTACCGGCGATACGGCAGATAATATACCCGGGGTTCCGGGGATCGGGGAGAAAACTGCTGCCCGGCTTATCCAGGATTACGGCACCCTTGATAAACTGCTTAAGAATATATCAAAGGTAGAGCCGGAAAAGATAAAACTGGCGATATCCGAACACCTCCAGCGGATCAAATTAAATAAGGAATTGATCGATCTGCATGAGAGCCTGGGCCTGAAGCTGGATTTAAAGAAGGCAGCGGTCCGGGAGCCGGATTACGCGGAACTTGCCCGCATTTTTAAAAAGCTGGAATTTAAGAGCCTGCTTAAAAATCTTCCTTTTGAAGAGGAGAAGAGCGCTTGCGTCAAGCTGCATAGCTGTAACTCCGGCGAATTGAAAGAGTTGTTCTCTAACTCTGGCGAACTTACGCTTTACGGCGAGCCGGCAGGCGAGCTTTTCTTCACTATAGACGGTAAATTCTTCAACGCTAAGGATGCCGCAGGCTGCCTGGATGCGGCAATTCCGGATGCCAGAATAAAGAAGACGGGTTATGACCTAAAGAAGCTAAAGTTGGCTTTTCTTAAAGAAGGCCTGGTCTTGAACGGCCTGGATTTTGATGTCATGATCGCAGCCTACTTGTTAAATCCCTCGCGTTCAAGTTATTCGCTGAGCGACCTGGCCCTGGAGAACCTGGGTGAATTTGTCCGCGAAGAAAAACTTGACGCAAAAGAGGGTTTGGGCCTGGTAGTCAAATTAAAGCCGGCGCTTAAAAAGGCCCTGCGGGAGAAGGATCTGCTTGGGCTTTTTGAAGAACTTGAGATGCCTTTGGTAAGCGTATTAGCGCAAATGGAGCAGGATGGGATAAAGCTGGACCTGGGAATGCTTAAAACTCTCTCACGAGAGCTTGAGCATAGGTTAATCAAGCTGATTGACGATATTTATAAGACAAGCGGCACGCAATTCAATATCAATTCACCCAAGCAATTGGCCGGGGTCCTGTTTGAGAAATTACAGCTTCCGGTGGTCAAGAGGACCAAGACCGGGCCATCTACCGACGAAGAGGTGCTCCGCAGACTGGCGGATAAGCATGAATTGCCCGTTCTTTTATTGGAGTACCGCCAGCTGACCAAACTGAAGAATACTTATGTTGATGCCCTGCCAAGGCTCGTGGACCCGAAGAGCGGCAGGGTACATACATCCTTTAACCAGACAGGGACTGAAACCGGCAGGCTTAGCTCCAGCAACCCTAATTTACAGAATATCCCGGTCAAGACCGATATAGGAAAAAAGATCAGGCAGGCGATCATTACCTCAAGTGAAAAAAACTGCCTGCTCTCCTGCGATTATTCCCAGATAGAGTTGAGGGTATTGGCGCATCTTTCCGGGGACCAGACATTGATCAAGGCATTCCACGCAAACGAGGATGTGCACCGGCTCACCGCTTCCCTGATCAACGATATTAAGGAGGATCAGGTTGAACCCGGCATGCGCGAAACAGCCAAGCGGGTGAATTTCGGGATCATTTACGGCCAGAGCTCTTATGGTTTAGGCAGGGACTTGAGCATTCCAGTGCAGCAGGCTCAAGATTTTATTGACGCTTATTTTTTGCGTTATCCGAAGGTGAAGGAATATATAGACGGCCAGATCAAAAAAGCGGAAAAAGAAGGTTTTGTTACCACGCTTTTAGGCAGGAGAAGGTATATCCCGGAGATCAACAATAAAAATATGGGGATCAGGCAGTTTGCCCAGCGCCAGGCGGTAAATACCCCGATCCAGGGCACAGCCAGCGACCTGATAAAACTGGCGATGATCAAGATATCTTCGCAGATAAAAGAAAAGGGCCTAAAGGCAAAGATGATCCTGCAGATCCACGACGAGCTGGTTTTTGACCTGCCGCTTTCGGAGCTGGATGATTTTTGCCCGATGGTCAAGGATAAGATGGAGCAGGTAATGAAATTGGATGTTCCGATAAAGGTAGATATGAAAAAAGGTAAAAATTGGCTGGAGATGGAGCCGATCCGATGAAGATAGCTATGATCGCCTCAGAGGTAGTGCCTTTTGCCAAGACCGGGGGCCTGGCTGATGTGGCAGGCGCATTGCCTGTCGCCCTGGAAGGGCTCGGGTGCGAAGTGATCATCATCATGCCCGGGTACAAATGCGTAA
>Ga0172375_10001598_pt1 | contig 36198 bp, 21 predicted proteins | sample LakKiv1m_FD_114537 | JGI IMG/M metagenome (GOLD analysis project Ga0172375, IMG submission 114537) | Freshwater microbial communities from Kabuno Bay, South-Kivu, Congo - kab_092012_11.1m | ecosystem: Environmental > Aquatic > Freshwater > Lake | place: Democratic Republic of the Congo... | reverse complement strand
TCGGCGAGGACGACAAGATATTTGAAGCGGACGCCACCACCATAATGCTGGAGGAAATGGAAAAAGTCGGTGCGGATATCATAAGCTGTACCCTGTTTCAGTTGGCCGACTCCGTGCGCGAGATAGGCATTTCAGGACTTTCCCGCGAACAGCTTTCGAGCCATGAGTATTATCTGGATGACAGATATCTTTATGTCCATTACGACGCTCCGGTTGCTGAAACAATGCTGGCGCCTCTTGTGGACGCCTGTTTTCTGGCTAAAGCGGAAGTTTTCAGAAACATCAGGTATGACGAAAATCTGGGGTTCGACCACTTCAGAGAAGAAAGCGATGTGCAGCTTTCCGCCTGGGAGCATGGTTTTAAAGTGGCTTTCACTCCTGAAACGCGCTGTTACCATATGCCGGCCTGGATGCGTTCTGGCGGATGCTTTGCCGGCAGACCGGTGAAGAAACCTTTGAGCAACCATATGCAGCGCTTCTATAACAATCATCAGATGTGGGACAAACACTCTGATATTCTGAAAAAACTCAATCCGCGCCGCAGTCGTTTAACGGCCGAGACTCTGTTTCTTATTCATTGTCTGGCCGGAGCCGGTTACGACTACTCTGCTATGCTGTCCAGAGCGGATCGCAAGCTGCTTTCAGCATTTCTGAAGCTGGCACTCAAGCCTGCTGCGGCTCTGGATCTTTTAACACGACCACCGAGTGGTTATGGCACACGCGGAATTGGTGAGCTTTGATGGACATGGCGACTAATTCGGAAATCAAACCACTGAAAGTGCTTTTTGATGAAAAGCAGTTCAGGGGAAATCATCCCGGCGAACAGACCTATGCAAAGCTGCTGATAGAACAATTCCTTATTGGCGGCAGTGTGAAACCGTATCTGCTGACAAGCGAAGCCTGGTCCGAGCCGATTTCGCCGCGTTGCGCTGCATTGGTCAGCAGCCTGCCGACATTCATCTGCACATATGCATCAGACCGCGAACTGATTCGACAACGCCCCATGCTCTGGCAGAAAATCGCCAACCGGGCATATCGTAATATGGCAGCATCCTTCGATATGTTGACCGGATCAACCAGACTTTCAACCGCATTACAGACAAGTCCGGATATTATTCACTTAAGCCGCTTTCACATGTTCAAGCCTCCGCGTAAAAACAGACCGCTGGCAGTCGCGACAGTACATGACGTAATTTCCCTGGTTCGGCCTGAATTCTTTCCACCTGATGTTCCGGCCTACACTAAAAAGCTCATCAGATATTATATGCGTTATTGCGATCACATTATCGCCGTCTCCGAGACCACACGCCGTGATCTGCTTAATTTTTTCGATCTGGCTCCTGAAAGGGTCAGCGTTGCATATAATGGAATTCCAGAATCTTTTTCAACTGCTGATAAGCAATCACCCGGATTGTCAGTCTCAGAAAAAGCCAATGCCGGCTTCTCACGTTATTTTCTATGGGTAGGCACAATTGAGCCGCGCAAAAACTTCAAACTGCTCTATGAAGCCTTTCTGAATCTGAAAAAAGGGAAACCTGAGATATTCGGAGACATTGGTATCGTTGTTGTCGGTTCAAAGGGCTGGATGTGTGATGCCGATCTTGAACGGATTTCGGAGTTGCAGAAGAGTGGGCTACTCATCTGGCCGCGAAATGTCAGCGACTCTGAACTGCCGAGCTTATACAGAGAGGCTGTCGGACTGGTAATGCCCAGTTTCTACGAAGGTTTTGGTTATCCTGTGGTGGAAGCCATGAGCTGCGGCTGTCCGGTGATAACCTCCCGCGCTACTTCAATGCATGAGTTATGCGGTGATTCGGCTCTTCTGATCGATCCGCAGGATTGTTCTTCGCTTGAAAAATCCATGCTTGTACTGGCGGAGAATGAAAATTTGCGAGTTGAAATGTCTCATAATGGGCGAGAAACCGCAAAAAAATTCACAGCGGCGAACTGCGCTGAAAAAACCCTGGAAATTTATAGATCAGAACTGGAAAAGAAGAGCTCTTGAAGGGAGCCTTAAGGCAGTTTGACGATGAATACTTCTTCATCCTGGTGAACCATTTTCAGTTCGTTGCGGGCGATGTTTTCAAACAGTGCATCGATATGTTTCTGGTTATGAAGCTCCTGTTCGAGCATGGAATTCTCATACTGTTCGAAAACAAGCTTTTCTTCAAGTTCCATATGAATAGCGCTGATTTTCCCGTATTCGACGTATGTATCGTACAAACTCCCCGACAGGCAAGCCGTTAGAGCCACAGTAGCAATTATCATTAATTTTACCAGATACGATTTCAAGTTTTCTTACCGAACCGGAAATTTACCCTACTTGAATATATATTAGCATAAACCACACAAAATATCCAGCCCGCCTTTATAAATTAGTATTTTTAGATTGAACAGGTCAGAAAAAACTGTTATAAATTGGAAGGTTATGGTTTATATGGGGACCGGTGGAAGACAGTCTATCAGGTAGTAGGAGCAAGGGTATGTACCGTTTCCGTCTGCTGACTTTAGTAATGCTCTCGGCGGCAGTGCTTTGTTGCGTCTCGTGTTCCGTTTCATCGGTCGATGATACAGGTGACGGAGACAACAGCGATGGTGATGCTGAACTGGAACCTCCGATAGACGGTGATCTGGGTCCTGATGGAGATAATTCTTCTGGAGATGGAGACATCGAAGAGGAAGAGCAGATGGAATGTCTATACAGTTGCATCAGTGTTGAAATAGAAGGCGACAGCCTGGACTTCGGCTTTGTTCCCTGGGGCGGCTCCAACACGCGCAAGTTGACCATCAACAGTGTTGGAGAAGATTCGCTTAAAATCTATGGCATCGATCTTAAAGTAGGCACCAGTCAGGAATTCAGTATTGACAAGAGCGGACTGACCTTCCCGATGACGCTAGCTCCATTCAACCCTATAAATGTCTATGTAACTTATGAACCTGGCGATCTCAACGAAGACGACGGTTTCCTGCTGCTGTTGTCCAACGACGACATCAAACCGCGTCTGGAGCTTCCGTTAAGTGGAAAAACCGGCAAGGGTGAGACTCAGTTAGCGGTTATCGACCCGGCGAGCGACTCCATTGAATGGGGTGATGTGCAGATGGCCTGTGACGATTCCCTGATGGTTCACAAGCAGATCGTCATTAAAGCCGACCCGATTACAGACGATTCTCAGCAGGCGCTGACCGTAAAAAACATGGAATTCGTAAATGCTGAAGTAACGGATTTCCACTTCGATATTCAGGGCGAGTGCACTACTCCTTTCCAGATTCAGGTTGGTAAAACCAAAACCTGCTACGTGTCCTATAAAGCCTGCGAGCGCGGCCTGGACGAGCAGCAGCTTCGCATTATTGCCACTGATGAAGTCCGGGACGAGGACGATACTGCAACTATAAATCTGTCAGCCAACTGCGTTTCACCAGTGCTTGAAATAGAGCCGCCTGAACTGGATTTCGGTTATCTGCTGTACGAACGCGACGGCGAAAGCATAATTGTAAACATTTCGAATCAGGGCGACGGTGAGCTTGAAATTGAAAACATCTACTTCATTTCAAATTCAAACGACCATTTCGAACTGGGCAACCATGATGGTCTTATTGGAACGACGCTTGAACCTGGAGACTCAGACGATTTCGTAGTTGTATATGACCCTGAGAAGGTGTTCGATGATTCTGCTATTATCGGCATTACCACTAATGATCCCAATATAGGTTCGGGAACAACCACGTTGCTGGCCATTGGACACGGTGTTGAAGAATGTCCTCCCGCCACTGCACCGGCTGATGATGAATCGGCCAAGTGTATCCCCAAATGTGTACCCGGTGAAATGATCTGCTGGCCAGAAGGCAGCCACGAATATGTTTTCTGTAACGAAGACGGTGAAACGGTAGGAGATCCTGTCACGTGCGAATCTCCCATTGAAATTTGCGTAAATGGAGCTGAAGGCGCGGTCTGTGATGTACCGCCATGCACGCCGGGAAGAGTATACTGTCTTGATGACGGTCACCAGATGATATGCAACTCCGAAGGCATAGGCTATCTCGAACCGACTGCCTGTGATGTAAGCGACCCCTGCAACCCGGAAGTATGTCAGGAAGGTGCTGGCTGCACGCAGGAAAAAGCCGAAGATGAAACAGAGTGCGATGACGGCGATCCATGTACGACCGGCGACCATTGCTCAAACGGTTATTGTGTGTGGGAGGAATACAGAGTCTGCGACGACAGTGAAGACTGTACCACCAACGACTGCAATATCGCTGACCTGGAAGCCGATCCGGAAACAGGATGCGTTTTCAAACCGGTGCAGAATGGCAAACCCTGCGATGATAAGAAATACTGCACTATCGGCGATATCTGTGATGACGGTGTCTGCAGTCCAACCTCAAATCGCAGTTGTAACGATGGTAATCAGTGCACTGACGATGCCTGCAACGAAGAAGAGAACAAGTGCGAGTATATAGCAGATGAAGACAACACCTGTACCGACAACAACGCCTGCACTTTAAGTGATAGCTGCAGCGACGAAGGCGAGTGCATTTCGGGTCAGACTAATTCATGCAACGATAACAACCCATGCACGTGGGACGTTTGTGTTCCGGGGCCTGAGGGTGGTTGCCAGAATACGTTCCTGCCGGGCAGTTGTGAAGACGGCAATCTTTGCACCGTAAATGACCATTGCGATACGGTACTTGGTGTGGCTACCTGCGTGGCCGGTACGTCAAAATCCTGCGCCGACAGCAATCCCTGTACCGGACCGGACACTTGTGTACAGTCCACTGGCTTATGCAACAACTCCATTCTGGTAGGTAATTCCTGCACCGACAATAACCTCTGTACCGACGAAGATACATGCCAGAACGTAGGCGGTGTCGGAACCTGTGTGCCGGGAGATGATCTGGTATGTGGGAATGGTGAGACTACTCCATGCAAGACCTGGTATTGCAACCCGCTGCAGGGCTGTCTGTTTACAATTAACAATAATGCCGCCTGCAGCGACGGTAATCCATGCACGCTTAATGATTACTGCTACTCAGGTTCGTGTACAAAATATGCCAGTGTGAATACTTGTAACGACAACGAATTCTGCACAACCGATACTTGTATCAGTTCCAATCCGGAAGGTTCCGAGTGTCAGCATACGGACAAGCTTCCATCTGTTCTCTGCGATGACGACAACATGTGCACAGAAGGCGATCATTGCAGTGAGGGAGAATGCCTGCCGGGAACGCCGGCAACGGACTGTTGCGACGACGGCAACCCCTGTACCGAAGACAGCTATGATGCGGTCAACGATAAATGTGTTTATGATCCTGCTCCTAATTCCGGCGACAGTTGTGAAGATGGCAACCCCTGTACTCTGGGCGACACATGCAACGCCTCCGGTGCCTGTCTGCCGGGTGCGCACAATAACGCACAATGTGCCGACAGCAACGACTGCACTGAAGACTATTGCGTAACCAACATAGGCTGCCAGCACAATCCCTTAAGCGGAATAACCTGCAACGACGGCGATCCCTGCTATACCGGCGACATGTGTTCAGGGGGCATATGTCAGAGAGGTCCGACACAGACAAGCTGCAACGACAGCAACCAGTGCACCAACGACTACTGTCTGGCCTATGAAGGCTGTCAGAACGACCCCATGGATAACACTCCATGTAACGACGGTGACCCCTGCTACGAAGGCGATTACTGTGATGAAGGTCAGTGCACTCAGGGCGTTACTGTTCTCAGTTGCGGTGACAGCAACGACTGCACTACCGACGCCTGCGTAAGGTTCCAGGGTTGCAAGTATACCAAACTTACCGGAACCGATTGCAGCGATGGTAATCTGTGTACGCTGTCTGACATTTGTGTGAATGGAGAATGTGATCCGGGCTCTGCCGATACCTGCAGCGACAGCAACGACTGCACGACCGACGCCTGCAACCCCAGCAGCGGTTGCTCTAATGTAAATAACAGCAACTACTGCAACGACAACGATTCCTGTACGACTGTTGACACCTGCAGTGGTGGTAACTGCGTCGGTTCCGGTCTGCGTGACTGCAATGACTACCAGGTCTGCACTACCGATGTCTGCGACGCAGACAATCCCAACGCCCAGAGCAATGGCTGTGTTTATACCAATAACACTGTTGCATGCAGCGATGACGGCAACATCTGTACAACCGATGTCTGCTCGGGCGGCGCTTGTCAGCATGTTAACAATACGGTGACATGTACAACAGATTCGAATCCCTGCACCAACGATGTGTGTGCAAGTGGAAGCTGCCAGCATATTCCCAATACCGACACTTGCAATGACACCAACCTCTGTACACTTAATGATCAATGTTCCGGCGGCGTTTGTGCTGGAACAGACAAAAACTGCAGCAGTCTTGATACCCAGTGCACATACGGAGCCTGCAATACAACAAATGGCTTGTGTTACGAAGCCAATAAACCCAACACAACCACTTCCTGTGACGACAGCCAGTGGTGTTCGAAAAACGATTACTGCTACAACGGTGAATGCGTTGGTGCGGACAGGTGTCCAAACGCCCAGTGTCGCAGTCTGGAATGTAATGAGGCTACAGATACCTGTGGCTTTGCAACGGCTGGGACTGACTGCGATGACGGAAACTCGGGAACCTTCGACGACCAGTGCGATAGTTCCGGCAACTGTGCAGGTAGCACTACTTTCACTGATCCAGGTGATTGCGGCAATGGTTTCAGCAACATGGTAAGAATTCCGGGAACAACATGGTGTGCAGATAAGTATGAGGCCGTAGTTTCCCGCAGCAACGATTGTGGCAGCAATTATAAGGGTCAGAGCGGCAGCGACTACTGGTCGTGTTTCTATGCTGACGGCAGCGACTATGTATGCATCGATCCTAAACCGAGAGCCTGTTCGGTAGCCAACATAAAACCCTCGCGCTGGATTACCTTCGATCAGGCCAAAAAGGCGTGTTCACGTGCAGGCAAGGAATTGTGTTCACCGGAATTATGGGCCCGCACCTGTTCCGAAAATCTAACGCGTACTTATCCATACGGCAGCACCTATGAAGCTCAGTACTGCAACGGTGCCGATTACGGCGACGCTCATGGCGGCAAGTCCGTGCGTAATACCGGTTCGCTTACCAATTGTGTTGGCAGTTATCTGGCGCTGGACATGTCCGGTAATGCCTGGGAATGGACAGACAGTCACAATTATTCCGACAACAAGCAGCCTATTTACGGCGGCGCGGCCTGGGGAGATTCTAATGCTCTGAAGTGCAGTTCATGGCAGGACTGGACATGGGATGACAGGCAGGATTCTGTTGGTTTCCGCTGCTGCGTTGATCTCAGCGACAAGCGTTCGGTTGAGGAGAAAATCTCCGATTACGAGGAAAGCATTGAAGAGTAAGCAGTATTATTCGAGTATATAAAACAAATGCGCGCCCTGCCGGCGCGCATTTGTTTTATGTGCGAGGTGCAATTTGTTCAAGCCTGATCTTTTTTGCCTGTTTCCTTAATGCGCTTTCTTAAATACGCTGCCAGCCACAGTGCCGCCAGAATCGCCGCCATTATGCCAAGCCAGTTTCCGATCTGAGACCAGACGGCCTGATGCAGCGTGTGTCTGGCTTCTTCTTCTCTGCCGTTGATATACTGCCAACCGGCGATTTTTTTCTGCAGGCTTGAATCGCTGCTCAAATCCAGCGCCAGTTGAGTCAGGGCATCTGAACGTTTAAAAAGTTCTCCGGGCCAGTCCGCCCAGCTTTTTCTTCTGGTTTCAGCGCTTGATTTCAATCGCTCAAGTTCAGCCAGGTATAATCCGAAATCTTTCTCGCTTTTGCCATCATCAAATTCCGCAGGGATATACTTGAAATTCAGGCGAGCGTATGCGAATGGCGAATCGAAATCGGCAATGTATATGGCATGAAGCCGTTCTTTTATACAAGTCTGCAGATCTCGACCGGAGTTCAGGCTGTAAATATCGGCATTTTCAACGAACCCTTCATTATCAGTGATGATAAAGCCGCTGAACTCCGGCGAAAACTTATCGTGACTGATGTCGAAGCAGCGCTCAATGATCCAGGCGCTTTCTGCAACTGCCGTCTCCACTTCCTCTGCAGATAAAATATGCAGACGCGGGTCTTTACGTACTGAAAGCCTGCCTGTTGCATCCGGATTATTCGCTGGTGCCTGCGCGGAATCTCTTTCTGCGTTTTTCCATTTCTGCAGGAAGTCGATTTCGCTTTCCATTCTGTTACTGATTTTCCGATAACGGGCTGTACGCAGATCGGCTTGTTTTTTGGCTGCCAGGGCTGCGGAATTTAAACCGACGGCCATCTCGAAAAATTCGGCGTCTTTGCCTTTTAATTCAAGCCGGCTCTTCCATTTATCAATCAATTCGTCCAGCCTCGACAGCAAATCAGGACTTTTAAGCGCTGCTGCCATAATCAGCTCACGCAGATCATCAGCAACCATAGTACCTTTATCTTTTTCTGAAGATAGAACTTGCAGAAAATCGTCGCTTGAAAGCCGCGCCAGTTCATTGGCGACACCTGGAGGCAATCCGCTTTTCTCTTTGGAAGCCGGTAGCGACTCGAAGATGTTATGTATGGCATCCTCCACTGCTCCGGCGTTATTCCACAGATAAAAGCGCGTCTCGCTGTCGCGCTTGGGATCGCTGATGTTCGGGTCGTTCTGCATGCGGCGCAGAATTGAAAAAGCTTCCGCAAAATCCGAAGCAGAGGCCTTGTCCTTTTCACAATGTTTACGCAGCAGCATGATTATCTGATGGCTGAAGACATCCAGAGAGATTCTGGCAGGCTGAGTCAGATAACTCAACGATCTTTTGTAACTTTCGAAACGCACAATCAGCCGCCGCGCCAGAACCAGATTGTCGTTCTGGATATTTTCGCTCGCCAGACTGTATTTTATCGAAGTGGCTCTTTCCTGCTCATCACACCTGAAGAACATTTCGATGAGCAGCAGCTTCTGTCGAAAATCAAGCTTTACCGATTCGAGACGGGCCAGTACGGCGGCAGTACGCTCGTGCGGCACATTATCGTACATGGCCGTACCCATCTCAATAATCAAATCTGTCGAAACTTCCTGCCCATAGGACAGCTTCTGTCTGACGTTAGCCGCTTCTCCTCGTTTTACAATTCTGTCAAGCAGGCAGGCGCAGGCCGACAGTACCAGGCTGTCTTTGTTCGCATCGGCACACGCCATAGCTTTATCTTCGCACCATTTGCGTAAACGCCCGTCCTGGTTGTCCTCAAGGCCATCTTCAATAAAGCGTATAGCCTCGGAAACAATTGCAACCTGCAGCATGGGCTTATTGGTATGCTGGTTGTACAGCGAATCCAGCCCGGCAAGAACTTCAGCATTTTTACCGGCCTTCTGCTGCAGACGCAGTTCCTGTATCTGCATGTATACGCCACTGTATTTCTCCCGGAGTTTTTCTATAAAAGGCCGGAGAATTTTATAGGCTTCAGGATCGTTACCTTCCTTGCCGGTCAGCGCACCTGCAAGATAGGCCGAAGAAGCCTTAAGCTCCGGTGCGGCGCTCAGTCGCCTTATGGCATCGATGCGCTTTTCGCTGAACTGCTTGAGCTTATCCTGTTCGACTTCCCCATTCAAGAGCTTCGAAAATAACCGCGCTTCCGCTGTGAGTTTCTTTACGCTGTCGTCACTGCCTATTGATTCGGCCATTTTTACTGCTCTTTTACGGTCTCTGGCTTTAAGCAGCAATTCGGCCAGGGCAATGCGGTCGAGACTTTTTACACTGTTTTGTTTTGCAAAGGCGTCGGCGAATTCAGCCAGCTTTTCCTTACTGATGTTTCCGTCTTCATATAGACGCTCAAGTGTATTTATGCTGCGATCCTTCTTCAGGATTCGCTCGGCCAGCTTTTTTGCCAGAGCCGGAATACCGATGGCAACACTCCTTATGTATATCGCCATAATTTCTTTGTCGCTGTCGGCCCTTTGCCAGGCTTCCAAAAGCAGATGCACAGCCCGGTCCGGTTCGGACCACTCGGCGTAAATGGATGCCAGTTCCGCCAATATACGATAGTCGGATTTTTCATTCTGCCTGATTTTCTCGATGGCATGTGCAGCATAAGGTCTGCCGTCCAGCCAGTCGATCCAGCGCAGACTTTCGGCCTTGAGTGCATAATTGTGCGGCAGTGCCTTGCAAAGCTGCTCCAGCAGTTTTCTTTCGGAATCGAATTCGTGTTTCCGCAGCCAGGAGAAACCGATAGACAATTCCGCATCGTAGATGGCCTCAGTCTTTTTCGCGGATTGCTCTTTCAACAGACTGACGGCAAATTCCACAAAACTAGAGCTGGCCCGGTCGGAGTGTCCGTAGTGACTGAAAACGCGGAATTCCGCATAATGCGTGAAATAATGATCCGGTGCGCGTCCAATATAAAACGATAACCAGTCGTAGCGCTCGCTTTCCAGAAGGTAAGAGGCGATTGTCTCGAAAGTCTGTGGTGCTATGTGTCCATCTCCTTCAGGAATGTTCATACTGTTGAACGATTCCGAAAAGACAGCATCAATGTTCTGGACGTCTTTATCGGCTGCAGCAGAGGAAGGCGTCGCGGTGTATAAAAACAGAAACACTGTCAACGATAAACAAAGCGCTATCCTGTGGTTCATCTTCGCTCCGCCTTTTTTTAGACTTGAAACTTGTCTATTCATATTTAACATAAAATAAAAGCGGCTGCTAATGGCGATTTGCCATATTATCGGCACTGTGGTACAGCAATCGTCTGTTTACTGGCGACCGACAGGTAGTTGATGCTGAAGATAACGATTTCGGAAAAAAAACGGGGGCGCGGTACGGTGTGGCTGATGCTGGTCGTTTCGCTGATCCTGCATATGGCCGTTTATGCCTACTCTTCCGAAATCGCTGCGAAAATAAGGACTCAGCCGCGCATTATAAAGATAGCCATCCAGCAGAAACGCGCTCCGGAAAAAAAGCCTGAAGTAAAACCCGAACCACCCAAACCCAAACCAAAACCTGAACCCGAGCCGCCCAAGCCGGAACCAGAGCAGCCCAAGCCGACACCTAAACCCAACGAGGAGCCGCCAACCCCGCCTGAAGAACCAGTGCCTGAAGTTTTCGGTGTAACCAAAGATTCTCTTGGTGCAAGCGATTCGGGAGTTTCCGTGCGAGTTGGAAACACGCTCGGTAAGGAAATGGAAAAAGAATACATCGACCCCAATAAGGTCAAGCCGCTGCCCAAACAGAAAAAAAGAGTCATTCCGGCCAGCAAGCTTACTTCCATGCCATCCTGGAAAACCAGCATCAAGCCTGTCTATACGGAAAAGGCCCGCGAGAAGGAAGTTGAAGGTGTGGTTCTGATCGAAGTCCTCATCGATGAAACCGGGCGCGTGCGCAAAGTCAAGGTATTGAAAAAGCTCGGTTTCGGATTGGATGAGGCTGCTATAGAGGCTGTAAAGAATTCTTCTTTCACACCAGGAATGCGCGGTAAAACGCCGGTTGCGACAAAAATTCAGATACCTTTCCGCTTTGTTCTGGAAGACTGAAAACTCACTGAGATCTTGACTTTTTGACCCTTCTAAAATATATTCTATGCATTCTGAAAGCGGGACAGAAGTCTCACTAAGGGGCATTTAAAACTAAAATTCATTCAGGGAGGATATTATGTTCAAGAAATCCGTATATGTAATCGCTATTCTCATGCTGCTGTTGGCTGTAGGCTGCGGCGAAGAGAAAAAGATGAGCCAGCAGGATGCCGGCACCGTTTATGGTCTTACCAGCGCTGCCGTAGGTCAGGCCTACAGTGCAATCGGCTCCGGTATTGCCGCTGCTGGAACCACCGCTAAACTGGTCGCCGAAGGTGATGTGTTTGAATATGATGCCGAGACCGGCAATTTCAGCGGCTCCATCCAGAGTGCTGAAGGCGGAATGGCTGAATTTCAGGGAACTTATACATCCGCTGAAGACGGCTCCTTCACTTATACTTTCGATGTAACCTTCATCGACTGGGTAAGCCAGGGCGTCACTCTTAACGGCATCGTCACTCTCGAAGTAACCGGCAGCGCCACGGCTTACACCTGGACTTACTCCGGTGAAGTTGAAGCTTCAGGCAGCGTCTCCGGCACCGCTTCCTTCGAAATCACCGTCAGCTCTGACGGCACCATCGAAGGCACCGTTGGTGGTTATGAAATCAACCAGGGCGCTTAATGGCGTAGATTGTTGATAAAAAAGGCCGCGCCGAATGGCGCGGCCTTTTCTTTAACTGTGGCAGGGGCGTATTGTAATTCGCCCCCAGTATGATGCAAAACAAGCCCCTACCATTTTTGCATGGATTCTGTTATATTTAAAGCAATAGAGCGATTTGTTTGATTCAGGGGAAATCAAGATGAGAAAAACATTCCTTATATTTTTTGTACTGCTGCAGTTGGCAGCAGTTAATTCTGCTTTCAGTGCAGAAGCAGAAGAGTCGATTAATAAACCTGTCGACTCCGCAGGTACCGACGAAGCTGCTCAGCCCAAAGGCGAGACCAGTGAAGAAAAAGCTGGAACAGAAGAAGAAAAAAAGCAGGATGAAAACTCATTAGTTGAGCACAAGGGCGACTCCGACCCAATGGCGCCCTTTGCCATATCTCCTCGTCTGGGTTATGCCTGGTTCGGCCCGGCCCAGGGTGATTTCAAGATTGGTGATCTGTCTGCGCGCAATGCGTTTCTTCTAACACTCGGTCTCAACATGGGCGGTAGCGGGGCGGGCTTCAATCTGGTTCCTTATTATTCTTATGAAGACGGCGATTCGGCGTTTCATTCTCTTGGATTCGGCATGGAGTTCGTTTATCGCTGGCTGCTTGCAGAAAAATGGTATCCGCATTTTGGCTTCGGCAGCAAAATCGGAGTGCTGTTCGCTAGCGATGTGGATTTCGGCCTTGAAGCCTATCTCCGCATTCCGGTCGGTTTCAGCTACTACTTCATGGAAGATCTGGGCATGATCTTTGATTTCGGTTTCGGCTATGGTATGACCGGCATCATGCCTAACAGTGTAGACACCATTTATGAATTCAGCGATCTGCGTTTCGGACACGGTTTTATGGTTGATCTGTCACTTGGTCTGACATTCCCGTAAGTTGGCTTTAAAAATAAACCTTATATATTCTTAGAAAGACGTTCCACGAGAAGCCTGCCGGGGAGAAGCCTGAGCAAAAGTAGGCGTCCCACTGGAAGGTGTCGAAAATCAGCCAGTGAAAGCCAGGCCCGAATGAGTTCGCCAGCCCCGGACTGGTTCTTTCGTCCAACTCCTCGTAAGGTTCTTCTCCTCGTTCACCGCTGGTTTTTTTGCGGTCAATATTGCCGAAAAATGCGGCGTCGTGGAAGAGTGAAAGCTTGATGCGGTCACGGTAAAGCGAGAAGCGATACTCCAGAGAGAACCACAGGGCATGGTCAACATAGAATTTACCTTCGTGGAAAGTGCGCATATGCAGTCCACCCAGAGCGCGTTCGTCGTGGAAACGGGGATCTCCCAGTGACGTCAGACCTTTAACTCTCAAATATAAATCATCGGCACCCACCTCCATGAATCGCCAGTAGGTTACTTCTCCACGGTGAAACTGTCCTGTGCCTCCGAAGAACTGATATGACGCTGAGAGGAAATCATGCTTGTCCAGGCGCATGCGATCCGGAGTTATGTCGAAATCCATGCGGATTTCCGTGAAACCGCGCGTAGCATTAAAGGGTTCGATGTCGAATACATTGCTGGGGACAGGTTCCAGACCGAAAATGTTGTAATATTCAACACCACCGCCCAGCGACACCATGAAACCGGGCTTTATCTGGAAACCGGCGTTTAGCGAACCATGCACAGCGAAATGCCAGTACTGATCCAGTGGCAGGTCGTTGCGCTGGAAGCTCGAAAGATCGATGAAATTGTCGGTTATTATCCTGAGAAATTTGAAGAACGGTTTTGATTCGTAACGCACAATTCCCTTGGTGTGCGTATAGAGCAGCTTGTACTTATCGTCTACCAGACTTTTCCGCAGATTGATGCCGCCTTCGGTCTGAAGCAGGTAATTGTCGTCCTCATCCAGAAAATTCAAGCCCTTCATATATACAAAGGGCACTGCGCCGGGTTGCGGCAGGTAGTCCAGCCCGAAACCAGGTCCGCCTCTGGCGATTGACAGGATATAAACATTGAGTTTGTGTGGGAAATACGTCTCATTGAAAAGCGTCTTGCCATCGTTTTTAAAAAGATCTCCAATGCGATAAGCGTAAGAGCAGGGTTGAATCTCGAAGTAGGCGTTTGAAATGGAGAGATCGCTTTTAACGCGGTTGAGCTCGTCGATAAGCATAGGGCGGTTGTAGACATTCTCCGGTAGTTTTATAAGAAGGTGCATGAAAACTGTAACCACCGAGCCGCGACCGAAATACAGAGTCTGATCGATGACACCCTCGTCGATGGCGACATACAGCTTTTTCCTGTAAACTCTGGTCCATACTCTGACCAGATCGTAGTCTCTGGACCGGTAGAACTTTATTATGCGATCACGAGCGTAAGCGGCGGATACATCATCAGGCACTGCCCCGGGCGGCAGATTTACTATGCTCGACAGTACGTCGTCACCAAAAAGCCGATTGCCACCGAACACCAGAGACGATTCCTCGGAAGCTGAAAGCGTTTCGCACAGCATGCCGGGCAGCAGCATAAAGGCCAACAGAAGAATTATTACAAGCCTTCTCGATGTCACGAAAGTGTCAGCTCCAGATTCAGGATTCAACCGTTTATTGCTTTTATCATGCCCTGTATATATATTCAATCGATGCCTAAATTATCTGAATTTTTAAATTTATGCAAAACAGACATGTCTTAAAAAGCTTGACGCCCGAAAAAAGGTTGAGTAGCTTATTGGCAGCTTATAAGCGAAGTCAGCGTTAAATGGTTTTGAAACGAAACGAAGACGGCATGGCGACCGAATACGCATCTATGAAAAAACATCGTATTCTCGTTGTGGATGACGAAGAGATAAATCTGAAGATTCTGAGGATTTATCTTGAAGACAAGGGTTACGAAGTCATTTCCACCCTCAACGGCGAAGAAGCGATAAACATACTCAAAACGCAGGATGTCACTGTTTGCATCTGCGATATCCGCATGCCGAAAGTATCCGGCATAGATGTTCTGAACCATGTTCAGCAGAACTGTCCTATTGTTCCGGTTATTATGCTGACCGGCTTTATCGAGATCAATACCGCTGTTTCGGTTATGCGCCAGGGCGCAACAAACTATATAACCAAACCGATTGATGCCGGCGAACTGATAATTGCCGTCGAAAAATCCATCGAGCACCGCAAACTGCTCGAAGACAAGAAGCGTCTGGAAGAAGAAAATATAGAATACCGCCGCGAACTGGAACGCAAAGTCGAGCAGAAGGGCTATCAGCTTGAATCCAGTAAGCTCGACATGGTAGTGGCGCTGAACAACACGCTTGAAGAGCGTGAGCCCAGAATCATCGCCCATTGCCGCCGTGTTTCACAGTACGCCAACATCCTGGGACGACAGCTCGAAATAGACCGCCCGCAATTGAACCTGCTGAACTATGCCTCTGCTCTGCATGATATCGGACTGATTGGCATGCCCGAGAGCATCCTCAAGAAACGTCAGCAACTGAACGAAGATGAAATGAAAATCTGGCGTGGTCATGTGGAAGCTGGAGCCCGTATTGTAGAGCCGGTTTCATTTCTTGAAGACACGGTTCCGGTCATCAGGTACCATCACGAAAATTTCGACGGCAGCGGCTATCCAGAGGGCCTGGCAGGTGATAACATTCCGCTTCTGGCACGAATCGTAGGACTTGTAAACGCTTTCGATAATCTGACTTCTTCCATTCATGTAATAGAAAAACCAAGCGTAGAAGAAGCCGTTAAATATATAGAAAAAAACAAAGGCATGCTCTTTGATCCGGCATTAGTTGATGCTTTCCTTATAGTTGTTAAGAAGATAGTAGCGCGATTCCCGCAGAAAAATCAGGCTTAGTTTCATTCAATGAATGTATGAGCCATGTCAGTACAACAGGAATTAAAAAAACTGAAACTCGAAAGCAGTTTTGTCTGGATGCTGGCAGGCTTTTTGATTATCGTCGTTTTATCGGCGGTCTACGGCAATGTTATCTCCAGCGATGCTTCCGAGCAGCAGATTGACGGTTATGTGAGACAGAGTCTGCGCACGCTTTATGGTGTGAAAAGAAGCGGAGATATTCACTATGCGCAGCAGGAGCGCGACATCTCAGCTCTGATCGAAAGCGAAGTCCGTTCTCTGGAACAGAAAACCAACCTGCTGCCTGGTGACTCGGTTTTTTCGGAACGCACCAATATTTTTTCCTCGCTTTCAGCCGAGAATCTCTTCAGAAAAATCAAACGCGATTACCTTCATATGCTGGCGGTGATATCTCCCGAAGGCATACCTTTAAGTGTTTTCCCGATAGAAGAAAAGCCGGTCGGGATAATTTCAGAATCTTCCGAGTATCCCTACAATCTGTGGGGAAAAGCCATCACGGAGTCTCAGGCCAGCGGAAAAAGCGCCGCCACGGAATTCTTCCCGGGCAGATCATCGGGCGCCATGCATTTCGCAATGACTTTTCCTCTTGTACATGGAAATTCAAGAGCCACGCTGCTGCTGGTGTTTCAGGAAAGATTTTATTCCGCAATTTTAAACAATCCGATTCTTGATGAATATTCTTCATTGTGGATGATAGGGAAAGACGAGCGCATAATTCATCATCCTGTGCCTTCAATAGTAGGAGTCAGCCTTTCTGACTATAGCAGTGCTCTGCCTGAACTTCCCCGGATATCCGCTTTTATAAAAGGTAATGGATCGGCTCATATGATAGTCACCAATCCTTTTGGTGGATCATACAAGGGAGAAAAACTTCTGCTTGTAATGGATCATCTTAAGATCGGTCCACACGAAGTCGTTATTGCGGCTTCATCTCCCAGGCAGGAAGTCACGCGGCATGTCAATGCTACCATGCGACGCCTTTTGAGTTTTGCCTTTGCGGCAGTTGTGATCGCTCTGGTAATAATACTGGTCTGGGCCAGATTCAAAACCAATGAAATTCGTTCAGCCGAGCGCAAGGACATGACTCGTGAACTGGAGCGTATGGTCGAAGCCCGCACAGTAGAACTGAACTTTGTAACCCGCACCATCAAAGATCTGATCGATTCCATACCATCGGCATTGATAGTGCTTGACCGCAACCTGCGTATACTTCTCGTCAACCTTAGCTTTTACTCCATTCTTTCGCCGTCTGTTTCTTCTGCAACAGGCCGGGACATCAGTGATATATTTTCGGAAGAATTCAAGCGCCGCATGAATGACATTATGAAGAGCAAGCAACCGATAATAGATGTCGAGATGCGCAAGAATGTCGAAGGGCACGGCGAAAAGATTTTAATGGTTTCGGTATTGCACCTTTTAGGCAAACGAGACCGTCTGTTGTTGGTTATAGACGATGTAACCGAACGACGCATTCTGGAACGACAGCTCATTCAGGCCGAGAAAATGGCCGGTCTGGGAACTCTTATGTCCGGCATTGCCCACGAGATAAACAACCCGCTGAATGCCATTTCGGGCATGGCGCAGATTATGGTGGCACGTTCGAAGGACGAAGAAACCATAGCCGGAGCGCAGGAAATAAGACGCTACGTAAACCGTGTGGCAGAAATAGTAAAAGAACTCTCGCGCTATTCACGCTCTTCAAAAGTAACCGATATGGTGCAGACCGACATCAATAAAGTTATCGACGAAGCGCTCGAAATGGTCAGCCACTCCAGGCATTTCAAAGAAGTTGTAATAGAGAAGAATTTTGCATACGGTCTGCCGTCCATCAAAGTTAACATCATCGAAATCGAACAGGTCTTTATCAACATGCTGACCAACGCTTTCGACGCCGTTATGGAAAAAAAGCAAACTGTACCGGAACTGGAGCCCAAAGTTCGCATAACGACCAATCTGCATGAAGAACGCTTCATACATGTAGCCTTTACCGATAATGGCACCGGTATCCCCAACGAAATTCTACAGTCGATTTTCGACCCCTTCTTTACTACCAAGGATCAGGGTGTCGGCACCGGACTTGGTCTTTCCATCTCATACAAAATAATCCAGCGCTATGGCGGTGTTATTCTGGCCGATACCAAGCCGGGAGAAGGCACTACTTTCATTATCCGCCTGCCCATAGGGTGATTTATTAGCACATCTTGACTCCACGGCTTTTTTGCGGAAGAATTCAATTCTGTAAGGCAAACACTTAACAGAGAATTGGGGAGGGTGACAATGACTCCGGATTCTACCGTAATAACCAGTAAAGAGAAACTGAGAGCGGGGATAAGTGATCTCATTCCGGCCTGTCTTTTTGTCATTTATGGCGGACCGATTGGTACCAAATACGATCTCATGGGAGGTACCGTGACCATAGGTCGTGAAGAGAATAACGACATCATCCTGAGTCAGACAGATATATCGCGGCATCATGCGCGTGTAATTATGAAGAAATCAGATTTTCTGCTCGAAGATATGGAATCCACCAACGGCACATACGTCAACGACGAGCTTATAACCATGCGACATCTTTTAAACGGCGACCTTATACGTATGGGAGGTGTCATCATCAAATTTCTCAAGGGTGACAATATCGAAAGGCTTTACTACGAGGAAATATACAACATGACCATTTCAGATGGTCTGACAGGTTTGGCTAACCGGCGTTTCCTGTGGGATTTTCTGCGGCGAGAAATTTCACGCTCTCGCAGACATCTGCGCCCGATTTCTGTGCTTATGATAGATATCGATCATTTCAAGCAGGTCAACGATCAATATGGCCATCTGGCCGGAGATTTTATCCTGCAGCAATTGGCAAAAGTAGTAGGTTGCAATATCCGTAAAGAGGAACTTTTCGCCAGGTACGGCGGCGAGGAATTTGTTGTGGTTCTGCCGGAATGCCTGGGCGATGGTTGTCGGATTGCCGCCGAGAAACTGCGCCGCCTGGTTGAAAATACTGTTTTTACCTTTGGTGAAATAACGGTTCCGATTACGATATCAATTGGCTGTGCTACATACGGGGATGACATAGAGAGCCCGGAAACTTTCATTGAACAGGCAGATAGTAATTTGTATAAGGCTAAAAGAGATGGCCGTAATTGTATTGTTGGCCCTTAACGGAGATGGAGAAACTGACAGATGAGCGAAATCGGTAACGATTTGAGTGGACGCGTGGCGCTGGTAAGTGGTGCTTCCCGCGGAATAGGCCGGGCCGCAGCTGCTAAACTGGCGGAGGCTGGTTGCAATGTCGTCATGCTGGCTCGTAAGGCCGAAGTGTTAATGCGGGCGGCAGCGGAAATCTCGGCAGAATATGGTGTACGCGCTATACCGATAGCTTGTCACTGTGGAAAATCCGAAGACATCGCGGCTGCATTTAAACGTGTTAATGAGGAATTCGGACGGTTGGACATTCTGGTAAACAATGCAGCCACCAATCCGCATTTCGGGCCTGTGCGCGATGGCAACGCCGATATCTTCAGAAAAATCCTCGATACTAATGTTATCGGTTATTATCAGATGAGTATGGCTGCTCTGCCTCTGCTTGAAAAATCATCAGCTCCTGTAATTATCAATATTTCATCAGTAGCCGGAAAATCTCCGGCTCCTCTGATGGGCTTTTATTCCATATCCAAAGCCGCAGTCGATCATCTCACTCGGACACTGGCCCGCGAACTGGGTCCGAACGGAATTCGCGTTGTTGGCCTGGCTCCCGGTCTGATTCGTACCGATTTTTCTCAGGCATTGTGGACCAACGAAGGCATACTTGAAGAGGTTCTCAAGACTCACGCGCTCAAACGCATCGGTGAGCCGCAGGAAGTAGCCGAAGCTATTGCTTTTCTGGCGTCAGAAAAGAGTGCTTTCATAACCGGCGCAATACTGTATATTGACGGCGGAGAATCAACCTGAAGGCTTAGGCGCAAATGTCGGATCTCTTCGACCATTCGAATACAAAAAACGAATATGCTCCGCTGGCTGAGCGTATGCGGCCTCGCAGCATTGATGAGCTTATCGGACAGGATCATCTGGTCGGCCCCGGAAAATTTCTATCGACCCTTATACAGCGCGATCAGATTCCCTCTCTTATTCTGTGGGGTCCACCGGGTGTTGGTAAAACCACTATCGCCAGTATCATCGCTCATCATACCCGCTCTGAATTTGTTTTCTATTCAGCCATCTTAGGTGGCGTGAAGGAAATCCGGGCTATCGCTGAAGAGGCTCGCAATCGGCAGAAATTCAACCGGCGCAGAACAATTCTGTTCGTGGACGAAATTCATCGCTTCAATAAATCGCAGCAGGATGCCTTTCTGCCTTTTGTCGAGAAGGGCATAGTTACACTCATCGGCGCGACAGTCGAAAATCCCAGTTTCGAAGTCAATGCCGCATTGCTTTCGCGCTCCAAGGTGCTGCTTCTGCATGCTCTGGAGGCCGAAGATCTGGCACGTCTCATAAAGCGGGCTCTGGCTGATTCCGAACGAGGCCTGGGGCGCTTGGAGCTGGAAATGGACGACAAGTCCGTTACTCTCTTAGCCGAAAGTTCATATGGCGACGCCCGCCGGGCATTGACCACACTTGAGACTGCTGCGGATATCGCTTTGCAGAACGGCAAGCATGCAATCGACGAAGAAACAGTGGTCGAGGCCATGCAGCACAAAATGCTGCTCTACGATAAAAAAGGCGAAGAACATTACAATCTGGTTTCGGCATTCATTAAAAGCATGCGTGGATCGGACCCGGATGCGGCTGTTTATTGGATGACGCGTATGCTGGAGGCTGGTGAAGATCCGCTTTTCATTCTGCGCCGCATGGTGATTTTCGCCTCCGAAGATATCGGCAATGCCGATCCGCAGGCTTTGCAGACTGCCGTTGCCGCTACAGAAAGCTTTCGCTTTATCGGACTGCCGGAAGGCGTTCTGCCCATGTCTCAGGCTGCGGTTTATCTGGCCTGCGCCCCTAAAGCGAACAGTTCTTACATGGCTTACCTGGCTGCCCGCAAGGATGTGAAGGAATTTGGCGCGCTGCCAGTACCGCTGCATGTCCGGAATGCACCCACTGCCCTGATGAAGTCCATCGGATACGGAAACGACTACAAGTATCCACACAATTACGATGGTCATTATGTACCGGAACAGTATCTACCTGAAAAACTGAAGGATCGTTTATATTTTTCTCCATCCGACCAGGGACGCGAGAAAGAAATCGCCGAACGCCTGGAAAAACTGCGTGAACAGGCCGGTAAAAAATTAAAAAAAAATGAAGAAGAATGAGCAGGGTTGACTGGAACTTTGATTGCTGGCATTCTATAAATGTTTTGTGTTTCTTAATTTGAGGGGATTCAGAAAGATAAAATGAAAGACAAAGTTCCGGCTTCGATGAATATGCGCGTAATGGTTATGTGGAGGCGGGCAGCTTCCATGTTACAGGAAGTCAATCTTGTGGCTCAACACTTTCCCAAAGATACCAACCGACGCACTTCGGTAGATCTGCGACGTCATGCCCTTGATCTTTCCGTCACACTCTCTCAGGCTGTGAAGGCTGATCTTACCAAACCGCAGCTTCTTGAAAAGCTGAAAATCATTGATTCCAATATAAATCAGGTTCAGGACGCGATTTTAAAACTTTCTGACATCGGTCTGGTTGATAAAGTAACCGGCTCTCAGATAAACGGTGAAATCGAAAGATTGAAAGAAGACGTCAAAGGTATACGCACTCAGTTGACTTTTGGCGTCTGATTTTGACAAATTGTCCCGTTTTAGCGGCTTTTCCCTCCGAATTGACAAAGTGTCCTTCTTTGGCGCTTCAGCCGCATCAGTGTCGATATGTTCTAAACAAAGAATATTTTCATCTAAAAGCTTTAACTTGTTGATATCTCATGATATATATCAACGCCAAACAGCTTTCTTGATTTCTGGCATTACTTTTGCCTAAACTGAGATCGAAGCTCTTTTGTGCTTTTTCCAGGAGGTCTTAAATGCTCCGCAAAAACAAGCCGAACCCGGCTTTATTACTTCTGATTTCGATTTTATGTCTGCTGCTGCCGAGTTTTGCCGCCGCAGCCGGAATCGTTATCGACGATATTAACGTCGACACCCGCGACTCAGACAGTGACTATGACATCTACTGCCGCGAAGATTCCATAATCGAAATAAAATTCCACGGCGTAGGCGATTATGATCGCTGGGATCTGCGTCTCGAAAACGTGACTGGAACAGAAATTCGCAGTGGAGAGTTTGATGGATCAAGCGAAACTCTCAGTTTCACTACTGAGGAAATTCGGCAGTTGCAGGAAAACGCCAGCCAGACTTTCAATGACGATAAGGACGTTTTTTCCTACGATGTGATTCTTAGAGTAGTAAGCTCGACCAGCAAACTTCAGCTCGAACCGGAAATTCGCTCGGCAAAAGACATCGCTCTCTATACCGATGGCGATTATTATTATGACGACGGTTACACCGACGGCGACTACGACAACGATTCTTATTACGACTCCGACACTGATACCGACAATGAAGTGGAAACCGAAGGCACTCTGACTCACACTTTAACCGTGCATGTCGATATGGACCCGCCTGCGGCTCCAGAATTAAATGAAGACGTGGTTGCTGGAGAAGAAGCCCTTACAGTAAGCTGGACGCCGGTTACTTACTCTGCTTCCGGCAACAAAGAGGGCGGAGTGTTGCGTTACACATTCTGCGTGCGTCAGGCAGACGGCGGCGACTACGATATCGTTTCAGAAACTGACTCCAGCGCAAAAATCATTCTCGAAGCTGTTCCGGCTGCCGATGGCGATATCGATGGTGAACTGGATACCACCGAAACGATGGAACTGGCAGAGATTTATGAGCAGGTCGAAAGTATAGTCGAAAACGAAACTGAGATTGTCGAAGAAGATGGTGATGCCGATGCAGAAATGGCTGAGCGTGAAATAATTGAGGGTGACAGAGAGTTCAGTCGCGATGATTTAGAACAAGATAAAGCCGACGAAGAAGATGGTGATGAAAGCACCGGAGAAGAGCTTTATGGCTGCATCAATCCCGAACCGGACGGCGTTACTGGCGACAGCCATAAGATCAGCGGTCTTACCAACGGAGTTTTATATGAAATCCGCGCCCGCACCATCGATGCCGCGGGCAACTACTCCTTCGACTGGTCGGAACCTGTTTACGGAACTCCACAGCAGGTCGACGATTTCTGGGAAGCATACAAGCGTAACGGTGGAGACGAAAAGGGCGGTTTCTGCTTTATAGCTACCGCTGCCTATGGTGCCTACGATCACGAAGATGTGCTTCGTCTGCGTGCCTTCCGCGACATTTATCTGTCCAAAACTGCCGCCGGTCGCAAGTTTATAGAGCTTTACTACCGCTACAGCCCGTCCGCTGCAAAAGTAATTGAAGGAAATACATTCCTGCGCTGGGTCGCAAGGGCTTTCCTGTTCCCAATGGTGCTGTGGCTGAAACTATTGTTTGAAGTCGGACTGGCGGCCAAATTCGGCCTTTTAGGTGGGGTTCTGGCGATGACTTTCTTCGGGGCGTACCGGCCTGCCAGGAGGAACGGATAATGAGGAAAATCGTTACACTTTCTCCATGCCTGCTGGTATTGCTACTGGCCATGCTCTGGTCAGCACCTGCTTTCGCAGAATCGGAGCGCAACTGGACGGCTCACGCCGGCTTTGGTTTTTACTCGCTGGATTTCATCGACGATGAATTTTCTGGCGTCAGCCCGGCGGATGATATCTTCGGCAATAAGAAGCGCTTCTATTTCAATCTGGGTGCAGAGCGTTATGTCTGGCAGGGCATAGGCACTGTTGGCGTAGAAGCCGCCCTGGGTTACTGGAAAGCCAGCGGTCATGGCCGTTATCTTGATGGAACCGAAGCGCCCGAGAGTACATCGTTCAATTTTATTCCACTTAAGGCATCGGCAGTATATCGCTTCGACTACCTGTGGCAGGAATTCGGTGTTCCGTTGGTGCCCTACGCCAAACTCGGTCTTGACTATTACATCTGGTTCATTCTCAACCAGCACAAGTCATCCTCCAGCTTCGAAGGCCAGAAAAGTTATGGCGGCACTTTCGGCTTCCACGTTTCTTACGGCCTGCAATTCTGCCTGGATATAATCGACAAGAAGCTGGCCAACGAATTCGACCGTGATGTAGGCGTGAACAACACCTATATTTATGTCGAAGGCAGTTTCGCGCAGGTCAACGATTTCTGGGCAGGAGACTCCTTCAATCTCTCTTCGCATCATCTGCTGGCCGGAATTCTGCTGGAATTCTGATAAAACGATTTACCAGAATACAACAACAATGACGCGCAGAATCCGCATACAGCTTGAATACGACGGCACGGCATACGCGGGCTGGCAGTTACAGAAGCAGGGCGAGCGCACTATTCAGGGTGTGCTCGAAAGTGCTCTGCGGATTATTACCGGCGAGGATGTGCGTGTATTCGGAGCCGGGCGCACCGATTCCGGTGTGCATGCATTAGGTCAGGCGGCGCATTTCGACCTGCCGGGAGCTATTCCGGTGGCTAAGATTCCCAGCGCCCTTAATGCAAATCTGCCGGACGATATTCAGGTTTTCCGCGCCGATGAAATGCCGCCGGACTTTGACGCCCGCAGGCATACTAAAGGCAAGCTTTACCGCTATCGTATACATAACGCCCGCATCAACGATGTCTTTTCACGCCATTATGCCTGGCATATAAAATACCGTCTTGATACAGAAGCCATGCAGGCGGCCGCCGATTGTCTGACTGGCGAACATGATTTCTCTTCTTTTCAGGCTACAGACTGCGCGGCAGTCAATGCTGTACGTCGCGTTTACATGGCTCGTGTTACGCGCAGCGCAGACGAAATTATTTTCGAGATTTTCGCCACGGCTTTTCTGAAACAGATGGTGCGCAACATAGTGGGTACACTCGAAATGGCCGGATGCGGCAAGGTCACACCTGACGAGATGAGACGGATTATGGAAGCCCGCAATCGCAGCCAGGCCGGTCAGACAGCTCCGGCGCACGGATTGACACTGGTGAAGGTCTTTTATGCCGACGATCCACCCGGACCTGAGCTCGCAAAATTTATTCCAGATTCTACTGGTGCCTTAATCTGAATTTTTTGCAATAATATGCCAATATGGTTAAGCTTCGGCGCATTGATGCTTGATGCGTCTTCAGGAAAGCAACGGTCGAGATATGAGATTTGTAGACAGCGTAAATGTATATGTTGAAGGTGGTGACGGCGGTGACGGCGCATTATCGTTCCGTCGAGAAAAATTTGTGCCCAAGGGCGGTCCCGATGGCGGAGACGGCGGAGATGGCGGCAGCGTTATTTTTGAAGTCGATGTCGGTCTGGGAACTCTGCTTGATCTGCAGTTTCAGCAGCATATCCGTGCTGATAAAGGTGTAAACGGCAGAGGTAAGAATATGACCGGCGCACGTGGCGAGGATCGCATCGTCAAGGTGCCGCCCGGCTGTGAATTCTTCGATGCAGAGACTGGTGAGTTTGTTGGCGACCTTACCGATGACAAGCAACAACTGATTGTCGCTAAGGGTGGTCATGGCGGACGTGGCAACGCCCGTTTTGCCAGTGCCACCAACCGCGTTCCGCGTCGCTTCGAATACGGTCGTGAAGGCGAAAAACACCGTCTGCGCATAGATCTCAAGCTTATCGCCGATGTCGGTCTGGTGGGATTCCCCAATGTCGGCAAGAGCACGCTGGTTTCAGCAATATCGCATGCCAGACCGAAAATCGCCGACTATCCTTTCACTACACTGGTTCCACATCTGGGCGTGGTTTCGGCTGGTGAATATCGCAGCTTCGTCATTGCCGACGTGCCTGGCCTTATTGAAGGCGCCGCCGATGGTGCCGGTCTCGGACATCGCTTCCTGCGGCACATCGAACGCTGTTCAGTGCTGCTGCATCTGCTGGAGGTCAACGAACAGCGCGGATCGGACCCGGTGAAGGATCTGGACACCCTGATGCACGAGGTTGAGCTTTATGCTCCTGAAATGCTTGAGCGTCCGGCCATTGTGGCTCTGAATAAGATCGAGCTGAACTACGACCAGGAAATCGTTGATAATCTCAAACTGGAAGCCGGCAAACGCGGCATGCCTTTTGTCGCCATCAGTGCGGCTATGCATACCAATCTTGACGAGCTTATCAGAAAGCTGGCCGACCATATTCCGCGCCTCAATCAGCCGGAAGATACATCGGAGTATGACGAGAAGTATTCAGTCGACAGCAGCGAGGAATGATTTTACGCGCTCAATCATGCGCGTTTCATCCCGGGGCCAGCAGAAGAATTCCAGACCTTTTTCGCGTTTCATCCATGTAATCTGACGCTTGGCATAACGCCAAGTTGAGATTTCGATTTTATCAACCAGTGCCTCGCGTTCAAGTTCACCATCCAGAAATGTGCAGACTTCGCTGTAGCCGATTGATCCCAGCGGAGGAACGTACAGGTCTTTGTAGCGTGCGCGTATTGCAGAGCACTCCTCAATCAATCCGGCTGAAAGCATCTCTTCGACTCGGTGGCGCATTCGTAGGCGCAGTTCGTCTGGATCGACCGACAAGCCGAAGCGCAGCGCATTGTATGGTCGCTCCGCGAAAGCGTGTTCGCGCTGCCACTCCCAAATTGGACGTCCGCTCTGTTCCTGTACTTCGAGGGCGCGTATTATGCGTACCGGGTTCAACCGGTCGATGTGTTCTGCTGCCTCTGGAGCTATCTTTTCCAGGCGTGCGAAAAGCTCTGCTGCACCGCCCGAAATCAATAACGCTTCATATTCGCGGCGTAAATTATTATCGCGTGGTGGCATATCAGCAATGCCTCCGACCAGTGCACGAATATAGAGATTGGTTCCGCCGCATACTATCGGCAGACGACCGCGTTCGGCAATGTTTCGTATGGTTTCAGCCGCCATGCGAATATAAGAACCGGCGTCGCTGATTTCTGTCGGCTCAAGCACGTCGAAGAGATGGTGTGGAACTATAGAGCGTTCGGCTAGCGATGGTTTTGCTGTGCCTATGTCGAATTCGCGATAGAGTTGCAGAGAATCGGCGTTGACTATCTCGCCATTGCAGGCCAGCGCGATATTGACAGCCGCCCGGCTTTTGCCTGAGGCTGTTGGGCCCTGCAATACCAGTATTTTCGGCGCATCAGGTCGTTCTGCCAAAGCGCCGCTCCATTTCTTCATAGGTCATTTCAAAATATACCGGTCTGCCGTGCGGGCAATTGCCCGAGAAATCTATGCCGTCCAGTCTGTGCAGCAGCGACTCCATCTGCTCAAAGCTGAGTTTGTCGTGGGCGCGCACCGATGCATGACAGGCCACCGTCGAAAGTGCATGCTCGATGCGCTCCTGCACAGCGCGGCTGCCGCCGAATGAGGCGGCTTCATCCAGCAGATCTTTAAGTGCAGCTCCAACATCTGCATTGGCCAGAATCGGCGGAGCAGCTTTGACGGCGTATGAGTTGCCGCCGAACGGGTCGATTAAAAACCCCATGCGTTCGAGCTGCGGGTAAAAGTCTTCCAGCGCGGCTTCCTGTATGGCGTTCAAATCCATGCGCAGCGGAAACAACATGGTCTGTGCGCTGCTCTCGCCGCTGGCAAAGGCGGCTTTGAGACGCTCGAAATTGATGCGTTCGTGCGCAGCGTGCTGATCTACCAGCACCAGGCCGGAGTGAGACTGGCAAAGAATGTATGTGTTATCCAGTTGTGCCAGTGGAATCAAGGAAGAAAAGAATCCGCTTCCCTGAGGTTCGCGCTGCTTGATCTCATGACTGGCATAAACTTCTCTTTTTTCTGCAATACGCGAAGATGCACCATAACTGAAACTGAACCCGCTGCTATAGGGTTTTGTGCCTGCTGTGGAAAATGTCCTTATGGCGTTTGACACGCGCTCCTGCAATTGTGTGCGTGTCTGCGGCATGGCACCGCCCAGCCAGGGCGATGCCCCCAGCGTTTCACGAACAGCTTCATGCAGAAAATTATATATTCCTCGCGGATCGCTGAAGCGCACTTCGGTTTTCTGCGGATGCACGTTTACATCCACCGTATCGTGCGGGACTTCCAGCAGCAGTACCGAAACCGGGTAGCGCCCGCCCTGTAACATGCTGCCATAAGCCGAAGTTACAGCGTGCTTAAGCGAACGGTCATTGATTGGCCGTCCATTCAGGAAGAGATGCAGCGCGTTCTGACTTGGACGCGATTTTTCCGGCGACGACAGCATTCCAATGATTTTCAGCGCACCGAAACTTTTGTTTATTGGAAAAAGATGCGGATACAGTTCGCGGCCCAGCACAGCAGCGACGCGCTCGTGCAGTTCCTCCACTGCGGGCAGATTCAGGATAAGGCGACCATCGTGTTTAAGCTGAAAGCGCACGTGCATATTAGCCAGAGCGAAGCGCTGCATGGTTTCGGTTACATGGGCGCGCTCGGTGGAGTCTGATTTAAGAAATTTACGGCGGGCAGGTGTATTGTAAAAGAGCCCGCGTACTTCAATTTCTGTTCCCGGCGGACAGCCTGCATCCTGTACTTCGGATATGCGTCCGCCTTCGACCGTTATCTGCGCACCGAAATCTGCATCGCGTGCTCGCGATCTGATTGTGAAATGGCTGACTGACGCAATGGAAGGCAGCGCCTCACCACGGAATCCCAGTGTGGCGATAGCAAAAAGATCGGAGCCCGAATCCAGCTTGCTGGTGGCGTGACGCTCGACCGAAAGACGCAGATCTTCGCTGTTCATGCCGGCACCATCGTCAGAAACTCTGATGAGCCTGCGGCCAGACTCTTCTAATTCGACAGTAATTGATGAAGCTCCAGCATCCAGCGAGTTTTCGACCAGTTCTTTTACTACCGAAGATGGACGTTCCACCACTTCACCCGCAGCGATGCGGTTTATTATGGCGTCCGGCAGAATTTTAATTTTCGTGTCAAGCATGTATTTCTCCAGATATCGGACTTCAAGGATATTCAGGAGACCCGCTAATAACAAGCTTTGTTTACCCGCTTTTTTAATGGCGCTTATCTATACTGTCCGCAGGCGGTCGACTATTAATCGGTTCTTCAATGGTTTTATGTGGTTGCGCCCTCTGTTGTCGCTCAATTTAATGAATTTATACATTAATTTAAGCACCAGATATGAGCGGCTTACGTCTTTGCGTCCAGTATGGTTTGGAAGTATAATAAATCATTTAATGTTTTAACAGAAGCCGGATCTGATTGATGGGAACGGGTCTTAAAGAAAACAGAAAACGCAGGTTGCGACGCAAGGCGACGATTGCATTTCTTTTTTCTATTTTCGCCATTTCCATCGGACTGCTTTTTTTCCTTACTTCCAGCTTCGGAACACGCATTATTCTTGGCTCTGTAAATCAGGCTCTGTCCGTGATGTCAAAAGAAGCTCCCCATATTGATCTTGAGATCGAATGGCATCTTTTTAAATCGGCTGTAAGCATAAGCAATTTGAATCTGGACTTTCCCGGAAAGGGAAGTATTTCCGCCGAACGGATAGAAGTTGCCATGCGGCCATTCCAGTTGCTGTATAACCGCCTGATAATAAAAGAGATCGAATGCAAGGGACTGCGTGTCAAATGGGATCTGACACAAGTTCGAACTGAAGCTGTTCCATCCGAAGGTTTTAAGCTGCCTGCGCTCTCGTTCGACTGGGTTGTTGAAAAACTGTCGATTGGAAAAGCCGATCTGCTGGTAAAATTATCAGAGGGAGATTACAGCCATATAGAGGATTTTCACCTAAGTGCGGATCATGCTGAAAACGGTTACGGATTTCTACTCGAAACCGGTCATGGCCTGATCAATATCGGGAAAGTTGCAACTCCGCTGAACTCAATCCGAGTCGACGGCGTGGTTAACAAAGATAAATTCGATCTTGAAAATGTTGTAATTTTCCTGCCGGGCATCAAGCTGGAGCTGTCCGGCAGCGTCGCAGGTCTGAGCAATCCCGGCGGTGAAATCGCTCTGAAGCTGGACCTGCCGCTCGAAAAGCTTCCAAAGATATGGCCGCAATTTCCGGATATGGGCGGAGACATGCAGGTGGATGTGAAGCTTATGGGTGACAGAAGCAATCCGCAGTTGCATGGCGACGTTCATTTCAAACAGCTTCGCGTCAAAAAAATGCAGTTCGAAGACAGCGATCTGAAAATCAGGCTTGGACGTCAGGCTGCAATTCTGGACGGCAGCATTCTCAAAATGGCCGGCGGACAGGTGCTTTTAGAGAAAGCACATGTGTTTTTCGATGACGTGATGAGCACGGATCTGCGTCTTAATCTCGATAGTGTTGAACTGGCGCAGGTGCTCGAAGATCTGTCAGTCCAGCGCAGTAAGGTCATGCAGCGTGTTTCCGGTATCGTTACATTTAAAGGTGCGATGAAGCCCTTCGAGCTTAAAGGCGACGCCGATCTCGAAGTAGTTGGCCATTCAACCTGGACCGGTCCCTGGCGAACGCGCGACACATTTGGCCGCGAAGTCGTTGGCGTACCGCTCGGACAGATAAAACTGGGCCTTTTTGTGGATAAAAGCTGCTTCGAATTACGGGACGGCACCGTCAGTTTCGGCAATACCATAATAAACGTAGCGGTTACGCGCTTCGGGTTCGATAATCATTTTTATTATGAATACAGCTCCGACCAGTTCGATCTGGCGGATGTCGGGCAATTGCTTGGGATGGACATTGCAGGTACCGGAAGTCTACAGGTTACACTGGACGGTCCTTCCGGCAAGCCGGATTTGAATGCCATCATCGACTTCGACAATACGTCGTTGCAGGGTATACGCCTGGGTCATATAAACGGGCGCATTCATTATTTCGGTGAGGAATTGAAATTCTATGAATTAACAGGTCAGTTGGGTCAGTCGACATACGATGCGTCGGTAATCTTCACTTTCCCGAAGGGTAAAAAAACCATTCTTGACATTACATACAACACGCCGGGGAGTCGTGTGGAGGATCTGGTCTACATGATCGGTCTTGAAAACACGATTGCTGGTGATTTCTCGGGGCTCTATCGTGGCAGCGGTAGATTCTTTGGCCCCTTCGGCGACTTTGGCGGTAACGCCAGATTTGAATTCGAGAAGTTCAACATGCCATCTCAGCCGATGGATAAAGCAGTAGTGGACATAAGCATCGAGCACAACAAAATCAATTTCAAAGAAGTGCGTGCCGAACGCGCCGCCGGTGCAATCATTATCGAAGGTTCTGTCGATAAATGGGATGTATTGGATCTGGATTTCAGAACCGAAAAATTTCAGGTCTCGCAATTCGAAATGCTCAAGTTTCTTTTCGGCGACTCTAAGGGCGGCATGGATATAAGCGGCCAGGTGGCAGGCACATTGAAAGATCCGGTAGTAACCGGAATGCTGCTGGCGGAATCCATAGAAATGGGAGCGGACAAGCTTGCCCCGAGCGAAGTACATTTTGAAATGCGCCCGGCCTATTTCAACATGTGGGGTAAATGCTTCAGCGAAGAGTTGACGTTCAGCGCCATGTTCGAATTCGAACACCCTGCCAGCGTGAAACTGGATGTCAGCGGGCAGCGATTCAGATATCCTTTTGTGCTGCGAAGGCTGCTGGGTTGGGAATTGCAGGGCGGAGCCGTCGATTTCAAACTGAAGGGCACTGTCCCGCTGGTATCTCCCGCCAATTCAGTTCTGGATGCTTCAATAATTGCATTAGACGGCAACATCAGTGGCATACCGCTGACAAGCAGCGCCTCTGCCGCTTTACGCTACGATAAAGGACGCTTCTCGCTTGAGTCGTTGCGTCTCTCCGGTCCCGGCACTGACTTTACGGCCCAGGGTTACATCGACACACAGGCCTCTGTGGAAGTTTACTTCAAGGGCGATACCGAGTGGCGTCTGGTGCAGGCCTTTACTGACAGTATAGAGGACAGTGATGGTCCCATAAAATTCGATCTTTCCATGTCCGGAGCATGGAAAGAAAAAATATTGAGCGGCGAAATCGGTTTCACCCGCGGAGTTCTTGAACTTAGGGGTCAGAGCTCTCAGATTAGCAATATTAAAGGTAAAATTTATCTCGACGGCGACAGTCTGCGCAGCGGTGGACTTTCATTCGATTATATGGGAGGCAATGTCGATGTGGATGGCGGAATAGAAATAAACCCGCAGAACTTCACGCCACAGAACTACGATCTGCAATTGCAGGTTTCTAGACTCATTTACCATATCGATGAAGGTATGACTCCAACACTTTCTGGCACACTATCTATAAACGGACAGCCCTGGCCATTAAAGGTGGAAGGTGATCTGAATGTTGACGAGATGCTTTATACCCGCTCGATACGCTGGCAGAAAAAGCTTATCATGGATCGTATCACTAGAATTATCCGCCCCAGCCGCAGTCGCGATAAAAATACTGAACAGCCGAAATTCAATTTTGATATCCGCATAAAAGGCGATGAGGAAAGCATTCAGATAAACAACAATATGGCCAAACTTGGAATACAGGCCGATCTTCTGCTGACAGGCAGCGAACTGGCCACAGGTCTGTTGCAAACACTTTCCTCCGACCGTGGCAAGTTTTACTTTCAGAACAATGAATTCGACGTGCAGACTTTCATGGTAGAGTTCAGAGAACCCGACCGTATTTACCCGGTATATGACATCGTTGGCGAGACTACCGTGACTTACTACGAGAACGACGAAGAGAAGGAAGTAAAAATCACATTGCAGGTCAAGGGCGAAAACGACAAGGTCGAAGTTCTGCTTTCGTCCGATTCCGGTCTGCCGCAGACAGATCTGGTTTCACTGCTTATTGTAGGTCAGCCCGCCAGCCAGATGGAGTCCGAAAATACCATGGCTTCGGGCCTTAATGCCTTGTCGGATATCTATGGCGTTAACGAGCAGATAAGGGACCAGTTCAAACTGGACGAGTTCAAGCTGAGTTCCGAGTATGTCGAAAGTTCAAGTTCATACGGAACCGTGCTGGTTCCCAAACTTACACTGGGAAAGGAAATCGGTCGCGACTTTTTCATTACTTATTCAACGGTTGTGGGAGAACAGCAGGCAACCCGCAAAAACCAGGAATTCAAGATTGAGTATCGTAAAAAATACGGCAAGCACCGTTTCACTCTTTCGGGAGAATGGGACGATGACTCGATAAAACCTGAAGGGAACTTCGGCACGGATGTTCGCTATCAGTTACATTTCTGATATCGCTGCCATACGGCGCGTTGTTAAATGGATAAGCCTGGTGCTTGTTCTAATGCTGCTGTGTCTCTATGCACCGAATCTGCATGCGGCTCCACAGAGCATCGAAAAGGTTTCGACGGACGAACGCATTATTGTAGGGCTCCTGTATTTCCATTTGCCGGAGGATGTGACCGACCCTGAGCTGCTGGAACATGTGCGCGTTCTACAGGAAAAAATAGAAATTCGCAGCGGCATGATTTATCAGCTTGAAGACGTGCAGGAAGCCATCAGAATACTGTACTATCGCAACCTTTTTGCCCAGATAAGAGTGTATGGCGAACGCCGTGGCGAATTGATGGATCTGCATTTTCACCTTGTACCTAAAACCCGTGTGGATGCCATCGAATTCAATGGCAATAAAAGTCTGACGGATAAACAGCTTAAATACGTAGTGCGTCTGCGACACAACGCCGACCTGATAGAAGAAGATGTAGAGCGGGATGTCGAGCGCATTAAAACCGCATACAGGCGCAAGGGTCGCATGGATGCTCAGGTTGAGTACGAAATCAGCGGCAATCGCGATTATCAGAAGAATGTTCTTTTTAAAATCAGCGAAGGCCCGCAGATGCCGATCAGCGCTGTGGTTTTGAACGGCCGCAGTTATTACAAGCGCGAAAAGCTCCTGCGTAAGTTGGGCATAGAGAAAGGCAGTCTGTTTGATCTTGATCGTGTAGAGGAAGGTATTGAGCGCCTGCGCAGATATTATCGCGATAATGGCTTTGAAGAGGTTCGCATTACGCTGCTGGATCAGGACCCGGATAAATGGCGCGAATCTGATCTGTTTTTAAAGGGCAGAGTGCAGATAAACATCGATTGCGGCAGGCGGGTAAAACTACTGGTTTCCGGCAACAAGAGCTACAGTGCACGCCGCCTGCTTGAAGCAATCTCTGTGCGCAAGGGCGATCTCTTTTCGTATTCATACACGACCATGCTTAAAATGAAAAGCAGTCTGCGCAATTATTACCAGCGGCAAGGCTATCTTAACGTACAGGTTGGTTCGCGTGTTGAAAAAAACGGCAAGTGGGACAAGAACATATGGTTCTTTGTGCGTGAAGGCAAACGCGTAAAGATTGATCGCCTGCTGTTCGAGGGTAATGAACATTTTAAGAGCAAGATGCTCAGTGAAGAGATTTTCTCCTGGGTGCGCGGATTGCTTTCGACCGGAACAGAGGGCGAACTGCATACTCCCGATGTTAATCAGTGGGAGACAAAGACTGCCGCTGTACAATGGCAGCATGACATTTATACCAGACAACATGTCGGGCAGTACGAAAATCCCGAGGAGCTGGAAGCCGATGAGGTCTTTCTGCCGGAGATCTATCGCGAAGCCTCAAACGTACTGCGGGAATTTTATCTTGAGCGCGGCTATCTGTCGGTGAAAATCGATGAGGCAAAAGTCTCATTCAGCAGCACCGGACAGCGCGTAAAAATACATTTTAATATAAACGAAGGTGTTCAGACTCTTATAGATACGGTTGCAATTGTAGGCAATACGGTGCGCAGCCGTGACAAAATATTGAAGCTCAGCGGATTCTATTACGACAAGGCGCTGAATTCGCTGGCATTGAACAACATAGAAAGAAAGATTCATGACGACTATGCTTCTGAGGGTTATATTTACAGCTCAATCGATATAAGCTATACGCTGAGCGCCGATGGTACTCGTGCGGCTCTGATAGTAGGTATATACGAAGGGCCGCAGGTGCGCATCGGCGAGATCCTGATAAAAGGCAACGATGTTACCAGGCCCGAAACCGTAAAGTGGGAGCTGACCTTCGAAGAAGGCGACATCTACACCCCGCAGGACATGGAATTCAGCCAGAACTGGCTGCAGAAACTGGGTATATTCCAGTCGGTCACTCTGCAACCGTGGGACCCTGAAAAAGAAGAGGACGTAAAGAAGCTTCTGGTTACTGTAATAGAGCGTGATCAGGGACAGTTCGGTGTTTCGCTGGGTATTGCTTCCGATGACGGTGTGCGCGGCTCCGCCGAATTTGCTTACAACAACATCGGCGGCTACGCACTCGAATTCCATACACTCCTGAAAGCCAACCATCGCATTCCAGCCATACTGGACGAGCAGTTCCGCGAGCTGTATATGGAACTGGACCCGCTTGAATCTCTGGAACGCGAAGTCACTGTCGGCTTCAACTATCCGTCCATAATAGGCTCGCACATTGCGCTGCGCTTCGACATTGTTCATCTGCGCCGACAGGAACGTCTCTTCGGTCTGGACAAGAATTCAATTGTCATCACTTTCTCGACCGAACTGTGGCGCTATCTGCGGCTGGCGCAGATCAATGAAATCGCCTGGCAGTATTCCAACCATACTCTGCTTGATACGCTTGAGCCATATGCCATCGTACCGCCGGCGGGCCAGTCGATTGAATATTCCCCCAAGCTGCAGCTTACCTTCGATTACCGCGACAGTATTTTCAATCCCACCTGGGGTGTCGTGTTAAGCGTCATGGAAGAATACTTCCAGACCTTGAGCGGCGATATCCGTTCTGACCTCTTCCGTACTTCCGGTTCTGCGGCAGGCTATATTCCCATACCCATAACGCCGCGTCGGACGGCTGTGCTGAGGCTGATGGGCAAAGGCGGAATCATTCACAATGTGGGCGGTTCGGAAACGCCGGTCGACAAGCTCTTCAAGCTGGGCGGCAGAAACACCATCCGCGGCTTCATCGAAGAGGGCATTTATCCCGGTGACCTGAGCTCTGTAGAGCGCGTTGCCATAAATCTCAGTCACAATCCGTCGCCCGGCGGCGACCTTTACCTGCTGCTTAAAACCGACTTGCGCTTCCCGCTGTATAAGACCTTTTTCCTGGGAGCTTTTATCGACAGCGGCAATCTGTGGCGTGATCCGGGCAAGGTCAATCTGGATCTGACCGAATATAAATCAGGCGCAGGCGGCGGTTTGCAT
>Ga0172375_10001597_pt1 | contig 36208 bp, 18 predicted proteins | sample LakKiv1m_FD_114537 | JGI IMG/M metagenome (GOLD analysis project Ga0172375, IMG submission 114537) | Freshwater microbial communities from Kabuno Bay, South-Kivu, Congo - kab_092012_11.1m | ecosystem: Environmental > Aquatic > Freshwater > Lake | place: Democratic Republic of the Congo... | reverse complement strand
ATGCACGTTCTTCATAATTTGGCGGAGGTTTAAAAGCTAATTCGGGATAATTCTTTGGAGGAATAACACGTTGATCTGCTATTTCATATTGGATATTGTTTCGCGTTAATATTTCTCTTACAAATGTCATCAATCCAGTTAGAAATGATTGCCCTTTGTTTTGATAATAAAATCGTATATATCCATCCCACTTATTATCTTTAACACGAGGAATGAAACGAGCGCCCTGAATATAATAGGCTAGAGTATCATACAGATCTTTATGGACTTGATCTGGAAGATAACCAACAATTTTAGAATATACGTTGCCGATTAGAATTTTAACCATAATTAATCATTTTTTTGCGATGTTATAACCATCATTATTCCATTACATTTTGGACATCGCCTATCACTTATTATACATGAACATGATTTAACTTCGATATTCCCGCATTTTTTACAAACAAGGAGTTTTTCCGAAACAACAATATCGGATTTATCTTTTTTTATTGATCCTCTTTTAATCATAATTATTGTCTTTTTTCTATCAAATTATTATACTGTAATTTATACATATCGTCTTCTAATACCGGCTCTTTTGTTTTCAATTCTTTTTTATTGTTCAAAATATCTATAAACTCACCAATATCTTTTGCTTCATCTCTATAATATAATACGTTCATTATATCACAATTATCACAGGCAAACTCAACAATTATGTCACCTATATTTCTAGCATTAAATTTTAGCCCTATTGTTCTTATACTGTTTGGAGATAACATCTGTTTACAATAGGGACATTTAATTTTGGCGAAATTGGGCAGATTCATTTTATCAACCGCATTTTTATGAATATCTTTAACGTTTAATTTCATGTTTTTTTCTTCCCAAAAATTATTTTTCATTTTTATCGTCCTTATTTTGTTCAGACAATAACAACATTTTTTTATTGTCATTTATATAAGCAATAATTTTATTAACACTACGCCATGCTTCTACAATTTGCCCCATATAAATATATCCCTTTAACTTATCCAGATCTCTAATTAATAAATCCAAACCCTCTACTTTTTCAAATAAAGTCTTCATTAGTTATTGTAGTCTCCTCTTCTAGTTCTTTCCTAGCCTCCTCAATAAGTTCTTTAAATTTCAAAACAACAGGATAAAGCTCTACAGATATGTTACGCCCCATTTTTTCCACTATTATTTCATCATCAGATAATCCCAATTTAAGCTTATATTTGATTTGATTTTTATGAGATCTTCTTTCTGTGGGTATATCAAAATACTTTTTCCATTTTTCTATTTCAGATTCCATATCGTAATGCGAAAAGTCTAATGTCTCTGATTTGGTCATCCTGTCAACATAGTGGGTATATTCATGTATTAAAACATCTGTGTGTGATGCATAATTTGGATTTTTTATAGAGTTAATAAAAATTACTGGAGGAGAGATATATATGTCTTCGTCTATTTGTAAAGGAATAGGCAGGTTATTAAATCTAAACATTTCTTCATCCATAAACCCACCATTAATAGACTGACCAAATAATATATCTATTGGGCCTATTACGACATTTATATCACTAAATGTAAAGTTTTCTTTTTTACAATATTGTTTTATTTCTTCGGTAGCATGAATATAATCTGTTAATTTACGCACACTAAATATTGTTGGAATCAGTGCGTGTAACCCCACAGAAGATGCATTACATCTAAACACATATTTTTCAGGAATTTCTTTATTTTGAGTGTGTAGATCATAATTAGTCAGAACCTTGATTTTTTCCAATTGCACATCTTTCATTTCATCAAACGACTTTTCACTTGTTTTAACATCTATTTTTTTTAAAACATCGTTATATTTACTTATAAATACTTCGCTTAAAGGCGTGAATATCTTTTTGCATAATTCATCATCTATAAATATAGGGGTTTCAATTATCATGTCTCCGGTCTCAAAGTAGTAATCTATAATTTTAAAAAAAGGGAATTGTAATTGGGTTTTAATTGTCTTTTTTTCATAATCTAATAATGATTCCAGTCTAATAGGAAAAGAATTAGGATTTACTTTAAAATTTATATAATACGGTGTTTCAGCTACGTTTTTATATCCTTCTCTAATTAAAGATTTTACACATTCGTACATCAGCGTCATATTACTAATCAATCCCTTAAAATCATCTATCTTGTTGGTATTAATAAAATTATAACAAATCATTTCAAAAGGCCATCCCAAATATAAATATCTTTTTATACCATATAAACTAATAGATTGCCCAAGATCATCTCCTTTATCTCTTTCTTCTTTAGATTTAGCTTCCTGTTCAATATATTTTTGATATGAATATGTTATAATCCAATCTTTGTCAGTAGCATTAGAAATATTATTTGTATTAATAAGAATAAAGGGGGTTATTTGTCTCAATAGTATTTTTTTCTTTATATTATTGCCCTCATTGTCTAACTCCTCAATAAAATCAATAGCTTCTGCAAATGTAGTTCCAACAAATCCACCTTTAGCACCAGGAGCAGAAATATTCGCAGGTAAATGAGACAGAGTTATTGGCATTTTAGACAAATTAGCTTCTACAACAGGTAAATTAACAAAGTCATTAGTTTGATAGTGTCCTCCTATAGCACTTCTAGCGTAAGCGAAATCATCAATATTTCTTAATCTCAAAGTGTCAAAAGGACTTGCATAAATAACATCATTAAACGTTTTATCTCCGAAATCTTTTGTAATAGTAGCCTTAACTTTGCCCAACATTAAAGACCTATTTTGTTCTAACACATTCTCTTCACCGGCAACATAAATCTTACCAGAACCAATATCAAAAACAATATGCATTAAAGAAACATTGCCAATATCAAAACCCTCTTTAATTAATTGATTTTTAAGTTTTTCTATAGATCTAACAGAATACACCGAAATAGGAGATCTAAATATCTTTGAATTAATACTGTTAGGCGGTAAATAAACAAAATAACTAATTATTTTATTTTTAAGTGACATGATTAATATTTCTTATATGTATATTATTTTCCTATTAATAGGAGAACACAAGTCTTGCCCTGTAATTCTTAACCTTCCATGAATCAATATTAGAAGGAGAATATGTCTTGTTTTTAATCACACATTTATTTTCTATAATTGCTATCGTTGTAGAAAAACCTTTGCCTTGGAACTGATTACACATTCCAAAACCATGAAGCCATCTACTTGCATTTGGCTCGTTGTAATGCTGATCAAATAGCCCAGTTAGCCCAACACTGCAACATCCAAATCTAATTGCTGGATAGTGAACATGTCCTACAAAAACATCCTCTCCAAAAGTACGCGCAACTTTTTCCATAAATGTACCAACTTGCCCATACATATCCAAGTCACCATGTACAAATTTGGTTGGACCTATCTTTAATACCTCCTTAAGATGTATTAACTTATATCCTAAACTTTCAATATCACACAACAATCTCAGATCTAAATATTGATCAAATTGAGGAAATCTGTCCACAAAATCCTTACCAAATCTTTCATGATTACCATACATTAAATAAGATTCTTTGGCCCATGTAGCAATACGTTTTAATATTAGATGGGTCTGTGCAGCTTCATCTAAAACCTTTGTTCTAATTGGGATATTCTTATTCATTAAATGATGATTTAGCGCACTATAATTATGCGTATCTCCAATATTAACGCAAATATCGGGCTTATAATCTTTACAAACCTTTTCCTGTATATCAACTATGTTAGGATCGTGCATATCACTATGTATATCACCAATAACAAATATTTTTTTATCAGGATTAAATATATTTTTACCCGTTATAATTTTATCAAAATAAGATACAGCATATCCCATATTCGTTTTTTTAATAGGACACGGTATTATTGTAGTATTATTATCTTTGTCTACATGCACCACTATTAATCCATTTTTCCAATATTCACACATATGACTCATGCGACGATATTTGCTAAATCCCTCATGAAATGCCTGTTTAATGACCCTGCCATCTTCAAAATCAATTTGCTTTATAGTCCGCGTTATATGTTTTTCACATAAACAACCTGGAGATGCAATATAAGAAGTATTATCATTAATACAACGTGTAGAAAACTCCAAGCGGTGCGAATTTACAATAGATCGCTCATCAAATATTTCACTGTCCAATCTATCTATAGGAGTTTTAACGTAATCTGATATTAAATCTTGATTTGTAACAATTAGATTGCCGATACTCACACAATCTTTAATAATTTCATAATTAAAATCAAATCTGTTGCGCTGGCCCTGTACCATTCTAAGTTCATCTATTTTCGCTAGAACTATTAAATTCTTAAAGTTGCCCCAGTCATAACTTATATCATTATCATCGTCCAAAATATGTCCAATGTGAATTATTTTTTGTGGTTTAAGAAAATTACAAAAATTCTTTAACAAACCAAATATCTCTTTTTTAGTATGTTTGCCATGCGAATCGCCAACAATAACATATGTTCCCTGTTCAAAATTAGCAGTCTGTGGATTAGTAAACCCCAATTCGGTCAACTTGTCAAAAGCCATTTTTTTTATTTCATTAAAATCAAAATCGTGCGCCTTCGTGTTTACGTTTAGTTTTGAAACAAATTCCTTTTTAGAAATAGCATTAAGCCTCTCATGGTCATAACGGATCAAAGTTAATAAAGAATCAACTGCGCGTTCTAAAACCATCTGTTCTTCTTCTTGCTGTAGTGTCGTAGCTTTTCCGCCCAAAAAAGAATCGGGGTCTTTTTTAACTTCCCTAATCAAGTTTGTATGAATAAGACGCCATGCTTTCCAATCAGTTTTTTTTACCTTACCCCTAATACTTTCAATTGTTCGTTTTAACTTGGTGGCGATATATACGTGGGATTTTTTTGAACTTAAAAAATAATCCAAAAGTGCTATCTCGTTATCTGTCCATTCTTTTATATTATTATCAAATGCTTTACCGGTAGTTTTAACTCTTTCGCGCATTCGCCTCAACTGATTTTCTACTGTTAAATGTGGTATGTTGAGTGCTACGGATATTTCTTTACAAGTCTTTCCTTGTTGTTTTAATCCCAACAACTGCTTGAGATACTCTACCTTAATAGCCATAATTATCTCTCCCTATCATGTTATTATACACTGGTTTAAAAATTGTCACCATTAATTTTAATTATTCTTTCAGCGACTCTTCTGGCGGCATGATTCCAAGTATATTTCTCAAATACCAGTTTCGTTAAATTTTTACCCTTTTCTATTGCAGCGGGATAATTATTAATTACATAAGACATATGTTTTTTTGCCTGTTCAATTTGATTTCTGCCTAATTTAGGAAACAATTGACCTTGGTAATAAGCTGTTATCCAATGCATTTCGGGACTACAAATTTCTTTTTCATTTGTAGTAATCATATAAGAATTTTCATCAGTAAGATATTCACTCATACCAGTATTATTACAAGAAATTACAGGTAATCCACATGCAGCGGCCTCTATTGGCGGGAGACTATAACCCTCTCCACGAGAAGCACTTATGAATACATGTCCCATTTTAAACATACTGGGCATACTGATCTCTGGAATAACATGTGGGTATAAAATAATTTGAGGATATCTAGAATTTCTAACCATAGATGCATATTTTATAGTGTCATTTTTTATTATGTTTACATGTTCAGGAGCAGGAGAACCAGCATGTCTAGCTAGAACGATTAAACAAACATCATCTTTGTCATTAAATTGCTCAACAAAAGATTTAATTAGTATATCAATTCCTTTTCTATAACTCCACCCAAATAAACTTATAAAACGAAATGATCTTATTCCCTTCGTAAAAGATGGACCTAATAAATCAACAAAAGGTAAATTCCCATTAATAACACCTAAATTATGATCTTGTTGTATAGAATACAAGTTTTCATCAACCCCTAATGGCATAACATAAATTGGTTTATTTACACCATATTCTTCAAACACTCTTTTATTATGCGTAGAAGGAACCCAAATTTCGTCTGCATGAGCATTACAAAGTCTGGAAAATTCAGGATGCAGACTCTCTGTTTCCATCATCGTAAAAAATATATTTTTCTTGGGATTGGGGGGATGAGGCAACGGAGTAAACGCCCATATTTTGATATGCCCCTTAAATCTACTTAAATCAAATGAAGAATATTTAGACACATAATATTGTGTTTGAGGCATAATTTGAGGAGCAGTCGGACAGATATCGGCTTTGGCTATAATGTGATAATTATGCAGTCTAAAAAGTATTTCCCGATTCATATTAGCATAACCACCAGCATCAGTAAATGGCCCCCACCAAGAAACAGGTATAATTTCTTTTTCCCAAAAATATTCAAGCGTTTTTAGTGATTTAGCTATATCCGGTTGCGTATAAACTGAAGAGGACCATGTGCGAATTATATCTGCCCCCATCGATCTTAATAGGTTTCTAGATATCTTTTTGCCCAATTCAACGTTTCTTTTCTTTAAAATTTTTTCTTCATTCTTATTCCGCTCTTCTTTTGTACATTTATAAATAATTTTATTTTTAAACAATAGACATTCTGGTATTTTATTATTATCAACTTTAACCCTTAAAAACAATGGTGAATTTAAAGTACTGGTTTTAAGATCCCAAATTGACAGGGAATTGTATTTATCAGGAAATGTCGTCTTTAAGAATTCTCTTTCGTCACCATGTATTTCGTTACTAAAAAGAGAAATAACCCTGCCACTATTTACATCATAAACGATATTCATGAAAAATTAAGAAGCTATATACGTAAACTCAATATAACCAACATCTTCCGGTATTCCCTCATATGTTACTACAAATCCCGTAGATAAATAACTCGAAACATAAATTCTAGGAAGATCTTTAATTGGTGGATTGTCAGAAGAGGTAGAGTTGCTATTATCTGAAGAACTACTACTATCAAAAGAACTTGTTGAGGAAGAACTAAATGTAGGTGGAACTTCAATTTCTAATGGTAAAGTGGCAAAAGTTACCATAGCACTTGTAACAGGAAAACCAACAACAACATTAATTGTTCCACTGCCACTACATACATAGGTTACTTTACCGGTGTATGGATAATTGTCCGATCTGGCCATATCATAACGTCGTCTCATTGTAAACTATATCCTTTTACTAATGTTTTTATATATTATACTTCCATCAGATGACCTTGGAATCCTTTTAGCGATATTATACATTAAAGCTATATGGTCTATCATAACAGGAGTACTACCATAATTAATTACATTACAAATGACTCTAAATAAAGGATCAAAAAACACATTTAAAGTAAACCCATCGTTTTCGCTTTGAGTATTATAAAAAGTAATTAACCCCTCATTACTGTTTGCCGCATAGGTTGACGGATCTACCTTCTCGCCATTACTCATAGTACTATTAAAACGATATATCTCTATCGTTGCATCTTTATACCACCTTCCATTTATAGCCGCATATGTTCTTCTATCATCTGTTATTGTTTTTTCATTGAATCGTGATACCAAAATAGCATGATTGTCTGGATTAATCAGTGGTTGGGTTAAAGAGGAATAGTCTTCTATTTCAGTGCTATTAAACTGACTATACCCATATTGCACAGTAGACGTATCTGGTAGTGTCCCTTCATGTGTAATATGAATTGAAGATATATAGTCGTCCGTTGTCATATCAACTTCTATTGGCTGGAAAAACACCGTAAATGATTCAGATTTATAATAACAAGTTGTAATTCCGGCATCTAATTCAGGACTTTGAAAATATTTATTCCCAAATAAATGAACCTGATACTCAAAATATCTCCCAACATTATCAAGTTTTTGTTCAACAGCGATAGAGCTTGTAGAATCAACCCATTCCGACCAATCAGACCATGTTTTATTATCGCTACTAAAACGTGTTCTAAACAACATTCTAGTACCATTCGGTAAAATCTTATTACTTAAAGAAAAACTTACTGCCAAATTATCAGATTGCAAGTCCATTTTGTTACCGTATATCCCGTCATTAATTATTATATTTCCACCAGTTATAATGTCATCTATTACTTCATTAAGATCAGCAGTGGTTGGACTAATTAAATAATAATTTTCACCAGATGTCTTAACAGCATACAATTTTAACAGAACGTCATCGGAATTATAAGAATACCCCATTCTAACAGGAATAACAGGAATCTTAGAATCTCCATCTATGTTGTTTACACTGTCTATTGCTTGTTGTATGGAATTTTGAGAACCGTTTTCATCTCCGTCTGTCAATAACAATATAACTTTTCTAGCCGACTTCCATGAGGTATTATCTGTTTGATAATCTATTATTTTTTTTGCTGCATATATAACGCCATCGTGTATTGGACTGGCACCCACTGTTTCAAATTCAGAAATAGCATCATTAATATAAATCATATCCGAAGTAAATTCTGGAACCAGTCTTTGCACCATAGGAACCCACTTCAAATTAGAATCTAAAGCTAACTCTATAGCTGTTGATCCTGAAAATATGCCACTATATGCAGACGCCTTAATTATCAGCTTCATATAGTGTCTAACGGTGTCCTCTCTAATAACAACCGTATTGCTTTGCTGTTCTCCTTCCGGTTTATAAGCACTTATTTCAAAGGCTATTCTTGTGCCATCAGGAACCGGTTGTGACGGCATTATAACATAATTACCAGGAGAGGTTTCTAGTGAATACGAAGAAAATCTAGCAGTAGCAAGAACATCTATGCCCTTGTTTGTTTCAGTTGGTGTTAAAGCTGTAAAGTATTTATTAGAAATGTTATTTATATTCTGTGAAAGATCGGGTCCTGCCACTAGAGATATAACCATTTTTTTATCTTTAATTATTGAATTAAGATATAACGTAGCAAACATCATTCTATTACCATCAACAAAAGTAGAAGGTTTAACCCCTGAATTTGAACTACTATATGGTTTACAATTGGTAGGATCATAAACAACATAAGAATTTATAGCTATGTCAATATTGGCATTTTTAACAGGATTTAATTTGATAATAGCTACAGATCTTAAAGCATGGGAATGAGCACTCGCACCAGTTAAGGTCGAAAGTGCAACATAATTAACTATTGTGTGGGTGTGAGAGACGATACTACCACTTAAAATAATAGTTGAAGTTGTTGTCCCATTACCACTATCATCTACTGTACAGGCATGAGTGTGACTGCTGGTAGACATATCATATATATCTGTACGACTCAATGAAACCCTAGCAACATAACTAGACAATGAAACATCTGGTATACTACTAATCGTCAAACAGCCACTCCTCGAATTTCTATCATCTATTGCAATTGATTCACCATCTGAAGACTGATAAGAGTTGCTTTGACTGCAAGTTCCAGTTTCAAAAGTAACATTAGGATATTTAGAACGAATGCTCGACTCGCTCCAAAGATTCTGATCTTTAATAAAATCACCTGTTAGCGGCTGTCCCTTCCATGTTACTGTAGCAACTATATTTGGAGAAGTAACGCCGTCTCTTATTAGTTTTTTATCCAAACTCTCTATATCTACCGCAATACCAAGCGGTTCCACAAACGATATAGTAGGAGGAGAATAACAAACGCTGACCTCTCCGGTTATAGCATTTACAATAGGATAAGGCTTTTTAATAACTCCATGAACTGCAGTCCATCTATTTTTTGTTCTAAATCCAGTTGTTACAGCAATCGGAACTATCCATGGAGAATATGTTTTTCCACATGTACTAGTGCTTTCGTCGGTTGCAGGAGGAACATAGTGTCCAATATTACGATTAATCGATAAAACCTTGACAGTAAATTTACCACCACTCCATCTTTGTCCTTGACCAGGAACAACGTTTAAATTACTACCTCTAGCATAGACATAAGAGGGAGAAGTATTATAAGTATCTAACCCCTTTAAAGCTAAAATTTGAGACGGTGTTAAATAATCCTGTTGTTCAACGTCGTCTAGATCTGCAGAAATTACTGCGCTTTCATTATCGTCTGCCCACGTATTGTTTAAATTATAACCGGTAATGTTAACTTTAAATGCTGCTTCTGGCACATAGTCTCCCTTTTCAGGAACCGTACCAGTCCACTCAACAATCCTTTGAACCGTTTCGGTATACCCTAAATAACTGACGGTAATTTCAAAAACCTCATATTGACCGTATCTAACAAGAACGGTAGTAAGTCCGGTGTCACACTCGATCTCGCTCATTTCAACGCGCTCATGAGATCCTATAAAGATTCCGCCAGCAATGCCATTGTCAGTTTTACTTACAGAAGGAGCTATTGGAGTGTTATATGATGTTAAATTAGCCTTAATTTCACTCTCAACTTCCTGTGGATTAGAGAAAGTAACAACAACATCATCAGAAATACTACTTCCTTCCCACGCTACATTAGTGTGTATTTCGTATTTAATATCCTCTCCTTGAGCAAAAATATGAGAGGGTTCAATAACATTAATACTAATAGGGTTGGATACAAATATAAAATCAGATCTTATAGACTCATATTGATCGTTATCTCCAAATACAACTGACGCTTCCACCATCAATAATTCTGTAGCATTTGACGCATCTATCACAACCGTTGCCTTGCCATTAGCAATAGTAACACTTTGTGTTGATATCTTTACCCATTCCCACGGTTTAGTATAAAAATATGAGGTCTCCGTTGAAGCGGTTGTTCTTGTTACCACACCGGCACCACTTAAGGCGGCATTTAAATCTTTGGTCACATCTCCAATTTGTTGAACAACATATCCATACTCTGGAACGGAAATGCCACTTTTACCAGAAACATTACTTATTTCTTTTATAACCTGTCCTGCCGGATTATTTTCTACGGCCACTCTCCATTTATCTATATCGCTTAAATTTTCTTGTATTGTAGTAACCCCACCTGTTCCCACAACAGTTGTACTAGGTAAAGAAGTATTTAGTTTTTGAACTGAAAAAGAATTATACCATTTTGTCTTAATACTATCGCTATCATCATCTTCAGGAGCCATTCCAGGAGAAATATCTTCTGCGACCTTATTCAAATCAACTATCCTGTTTGCATAGATATTAACATTAAGAGTTCCACTAACAAGCAATGAATCCTTGTCCATTATAGTATATTCAATCGTCGTACCCGCAGTATTTGATGCATAAAAACCAGGTACTTGTACCGTCTTATAACCCTTAAAATAAGAGCATGTTGTATGAAATCCATTTGATACCACATAATTAGTATATCCACCAGTATAATCACTATAGACACCAACAGAAGGAGTAAAATACACACTAAACTCTTCTAAGTATTGCTGCGCCAAGATGTTACCGTTGTCCGACTCTGTTTGCACAACAGGATATATAGTATATTTTTTGGCAAAAATTTTATCAGTTTTGTATGCATCTATACCTGGAACATCATGATTTTGAAAAGAAGTGGATATGAAATCTGTAGCATAACAATTCATACTGCTTTCAGCGTAACCATCAACTAATATGATGGGGCTATCTATATCATAGTCTCTTGTCGCTGCCGTTGGTGTTGTTGTCGTAGTAGTATATTCGGCAGCCTGTTCGTCTCCCTCTGTTTGTTCTACTTGTGCCGTGTAAGTTGATTTTTGCTTTAACACTAATAACCGTGAAGAGTCATTTAACTTCTCCTCAACTGTTTTAATATTATCTTCTGTTAATGGTAATATTCTAATAAGTGCTACGCCATCTATTGAAGGTATATCTGCGGCTTCAGATCTTATTCTATTACGATCCAGATTTAAATCAGAATAAGAGGTTGATGGTAATACGGGCGTAGGATCATAGGGTTGTAATAAAGACGCATCAATATTTTTGCCCGTATAGATAGGTGTGGCATCAACGAAAGGAACAGGGGACGATATCATGTCCATCGTTGACACATTTGATAAAACACTTATATCGTCCGTGACACTTTCTGCAACAGTTGCCAAAATAACCTTGGAATTTTTTGCGACAGAAAAGTTATAAGATAAAACATTTTGCAAGTCTATATATTTACCAATCGTGTTTTGCCCAACAGAAACTACAACATTATTCTGACTATCGTTTTGATCATTGATTATTATAATAGGAAATCCTATGCCATATCCCTTCGTATCTTCAACATAGACCCTATCCTCTCCCAAATAAGCATTTTCTGTCAAACGAACAGCCTTAACTTGCTGATTGGTATTTTTAGGAAGTTGATCAACATAGAAATAGACCTTTGTTCCATCTGGCATCGGATTACCATTTACATCGTTCAATGTCACTGGTAATACAGCGGTCTCATCCAGCCAATAAATATTATTAATAGTCCAATCTGTAAGCGCTTGGAAGTCCCACTCTATACTATATCCGCCAATTGTTTGAATATAAAAGGTAATATTGCGAGTTGCTGAAGCATCCTTAACAAGTAATTGAAATGTCGTACCGTTTATTTTTATAGAAGATTGAGCATTACTTGTTTGAACAATTGAACCATACACTGAACTAACAGAGATATCGTATTGGGCAGCAGGACTAATTATCATTGTATCGTTCGCAGTATTAATAGAAGTAATAAAATGTGATGAGGATATAACATTATAGTCTATTAAATCAATGGTTTGATTAGTTGCAAAATTAGAAACATCTCCCACGTTGATGGTTGTATCACCATAAGTTATACCGGTAGTAATCGTAGTTGTTGGCAAAACCTCTTCTGCATTAAATTGTGGGCGTCTTAAAATCAAGTTAGAGACAGCAGTTAAATCCATACTCGCAGAATCTCGTGGGCCATTCGTACCAATACTTAAAGAAACCGAACCACCACCTGGAATAAACGATTGCCAATTGTTGGTGTTTGCAACAAATAAACCAATATCTCCCACATTAATCTGTGCGATACTATAACTATGACCATTTTCCAAATTTTTAAACCCAAATGCTACGACATCATCTGCTGCGCTTGCTGCCGTATATGAAGAATATGCTATACTAGAATCGCCTGTACCAGAAATTTTAGTTAAAATCCCAGATAATGGAGGTTCATTAGTCCCAATACCAATTACATTATCAGAAGTCGTAGCAGTTGATAAAATTGTATAATCTTTACCATCTACTTCATAAATCGCATTTAACGTAACACTGGCCGAATTAGCAATAAATATATAACTATTACGAGTTGGATCATTTACGTCCAGATTAATTGTCTCAACTTGACCCAAATTATCAAGAACCGTTGATGTGTCAATAATTAAAGAGCCTATTTTAATAATATCAAACAATATGGTTTTTGAATCGGGATAATAATCGTTCATTCTTTCTATCAAGGCACGGACAAATTTTGCCCTATCGCCAAACCTATCGTTCCATCCCATACTACCACTATTATCTACAACTATTGACATTAAACAATCAGGATTATTAATAACTACTTTTGCGGTATTATATGTTCCTGCGGTAATTAATTTGGTTCTGTCATAAGTTGCATTATCTCCACCCAAATCATGAGTTTCACACATATATTCCGGCGTAGGAGTCACAATACGATAATCATCTAAATCAAAAGCATTGAAACTTCCAATAACCTTTAATGCTCTCCAAATACCAGAATGTAAATTCCAAGTATTCCCATACCATGCTTTACTGCCTTTTAAATCACTACTTACACCATATCCCCATAGAACATAGTTATCTTCATCGCCATTTTGTTGCCACATAACGAATGATAAATATTTATTAGATGGGGTTAGTCCTGTTATATTAAAAGTAAAAGAATACCAGCCATTTTTAGTAATAGAAGATCCTGCCAGTGTTTGAGTAGCTATAGTAGTAGAAGGTTTACCATTATCATCACAGGTACAAATATCTAAATTTATTGTAAAACTGTTAGAATATCCATAGGGACCATATAGATAACAAAATACTTTGCCTATTGAATAACTTGTATCATTAATAACAATGGTTTGCGCCAATTTATTTGTTACACTGACAGAGTTAATAGCCGACATACCTAAAATAAGAGGTTTGGTTTTATTCCAAAGATCCATCGAACTACTAGAACTGGTAGAGACATTACCAATACTCTCACTACTTTCGCTACTTGAATCGAAACTACTACTACTGGATAATGAACTGGAACTTTGTGAAGAACTAGATTCAGAAGAACTAGAAGATGTAGAAGAACTAGAAGAGCTATTTAAAACAGATGTTGAAGAAGAACTAGAAGTACTTGAACTACTAGATGTCGAAATAGCACAGTCCAAATAAGCTACACTGGGATAAGAAACAGCAGTACCATTCCACGTAACAGTGCCACTAAGTCCACTGTCATTTCTTTCTTCTAATGTAACAATTCCAGCGCCATTCCTTTGTCCCAACGCAACTAAACCAGCTAATGCGGAATCTTTATAAATCCTTACCTGTTGACTATTAGTAGCGAGATAATATTCATAAGCAACAAATAAACGGCAATTATCAGAATTTGAATCCTTCATGCCGCTAAATGTCCACAAAGAAAATGCGGCACATGAACCCGTACAATAAGGATTATTGCAACAATCAGAACTACTAGAGCTACTAGAACTATGACTTGAGGAGGAGGTAGAACTACTTTTGCTCGAAGAACTGCTAGAACTTACTTCGCCACAATTTAATGAGGCAACTAATGGACTTGAAACTGCCGTACCATCCCATACAACCGTTCCACTAAGTCCACTACCATTTCTCTCTAACAGCCCTATTATTCCGGCACCATTTCTTTGTCCCAATGCAACTAAATTGGCGTATAAAGAGTCTGAATACAACTCTACCTGTTGATTGCCGCCAAAACTTTCATACTTCACATATAAAATACAATGATTGGTATTGTGTTCTGCCATTCCAGCAAAAGTCCACGTAGAAAAATGCAAACAATATCCTATACAGCTAGGATTCGTACAACACTCTGAACTGGAAGAACTATAAACCATATTTTTAAATTAATGGATTTGTTGTCTTTATAATTGGAGTACCGCCCGAAACTCCTTCCACAAAGATATTCCCATTAGTTGTTCCTAATACTAAATTATTGTTATATATTGTACCGGCTGAAACACCTTCTATTTCTTCTGGATCACCCTCTAAATAATCATTTAAATCTACTAATTGTGTCCAACTATTTCCCGTTGTAGAGCCAGTATACACAATACTATCTGAACCAGCAGCAATAATACTGTTATTTCTATTTAATAACACGGAAACATCTGTCAAATATGGCAAACATCTGTGCGAGTGTTCCGAAGGATAACCCCTATCCAAATAAGCCTGTACAGTAACAGGAAGTATTTCATTATTTCGTACTTGATGCATATGTGTATTCGCAAAACTATCTCTTAATACCTTTATCTGACTGTTTTTATTTTTAGAATAAGTCCTACCCGCATTATTAGTGGTTCTTAAAGTAGTAGAATTAACTACCTGTGCAACATAATTAATTTCATAAGATAACGTCTGATCTTGTATCATTATTTTATCATCAACCATTATTCCCGTAGTATCTTCGACATATAGTAAATCAGTACCCAAATCAAAATCTGAAGTTAATTTGTTTGATATTACCGCAAAATCTTCATAATACGTACCGGCAGTATAACCATAATTTGTACCATCTATTTCCCATTTCCAACCATCAGATATTTTTAGTTCATCATAACTACTAAAATTCCAATAATTAGAACTAATTAATCTCACAGTGATACTAGAAACGGTATGGCTTACGACTTGCGATACATATCTCAAATTATAACTTGCCATATTAGTAAAAACTATTCTGGCATCATGTAATAAATCACCACTTAATTGAACTATTGGAATATTAAAATTCGTAGTATCGCCCACATTAATAGTAACATAAGAAGTATTATGGGTTCCGAAAGAGACAACTTCTCCTGTTATCTTACCGCCCACCAAATTAAGACCATGATAGTGAGCACTTTCTACAGATGTTAGTTTGTGATTAAAATTATCTAAAGGATCAAATAAAAATCCACTAATACTAAAATTCATTCCGTCTTCAAAACTTAAGGGATCTATATTTTTTAAACTTAAACTATTCTTAGTACTTTTTGCTATTACATATTCGTTTTCATTTATACTTGTCATATCAAGAGCAACCGTACTAGATAATGTGGTTGTTGTAGTCGTTGTTATAGGTTGCTCAACATTTAACACTATTTTTTTACCTACAAAATAATTATCGTTATATTCATTACCTAAAGATACCCAAAGCGTTAAATATCCATCAGAATCTACAAATCTAAGTCTCTGCCCCAAAGTTACATCCGTTGCGGTTATTGTAACTTCTTCAGTTTCCATACCACTATCATTACCTCTAAAAGTACTAATTGGTTTAATTGTCTCATATATTTCAACATACTCACTATTATTCTCTAGAACTTTATAAGTTTTACCTAAAATTCCGGTTTCACCATTAATTAAATATAAAGTTCCGCCATTCAATGTCTTAGGTAAAACAGGCAAATCAAAATTAATATATAGTCGTGAATGATTCCCAACTATAACAAATTTCTTCCCAACATATGTAACAGGAATATTTGATTGTACTACTACCTCGTCCGTAATTGATACAGAAGAATTGGCAATTATTGTATATTCTTCTACCGGATCTGTATCTGTAATATAGAACTTATAACCAACTAAGTTTTCCGCACTAGCATTAGCCCTGTAAAATTTAATTGATATAGTAGAATTTTGCCTACTAGCACTATAATCAACAGCAACAATTTCTCCAGCCAAATCAATATCTTCAACTATCCCATTAATACCAGCATTTAAAATTGATCCAGACGGTTTGGCAAACTTGACTATAGAACCATTATCTTGATAAATTCCGGTATCCATGCCAAATAGAACTTGATGATCTGTCGTTTCCATCATCACATTAATCTTGCTAGGATATACTATGAATGATGATGTTGGAATAATAATGGAATCAAGAGCGTTGCCATATATAGTAATAGTTTTATTTTGTGAGTCATTATTAACAACACGTCCTCTTCCTATTATATTTGATGTTCCTGGAGCCAATATAACTATCTCTCTTTGATCTAACGCACAATCACTAGTAATAAAATCAACCGGACTTAAATATTGAACAGTAATTTGTGTATTATTGGCGTCAGTAATTTCAGAACTTGAAATAGTTCCACTTACAGGTTCAAGAGTATGATATTCTTCCCATGTTTTACCTAAATCATATGTATTTAGAAGATAGTTTTTATTCCATAAATTACTACCATCTCCGGTTGCCGAAGATAAACATACTCCCGAAGAAGCCGAAAATATATTGCGAATGGAAAAATTCTCTACGTCAACATTTCCTCCAAACCATGACCAGTGTTGCAATCCATTATTGAAAGTAACATTATCTTTTCCACCTACAATTAAAGTGTTCGTCAAATTTGCATTAGATAAATTTTCATCTCCATCCCATTGTTGCCACCAAGTCCCCATAGTTATAGTAACACCAGTTTTAAAAGCAGATCCTCCCGTAAAAGATGGAGTTACAGTCAATTGTCCACCATTGGTACTAATGTTTGAGATTATATATTGACCATCTTTTTCACCCGCACCAGTAACTTTTATACCCCTATTGACCAAAAAGTTAGTATAGGGATAAGATTCTTTAGCTACAATATAACCAGTATTGCTACCAACATCCGAATAGAACCATGCTTCGTGAGAAACGGTTTCAATAACAGTAGCAGATTCCCATCGTAATGCCATAGCGAACATCTGATAATCCATAACTGAAGAAGATTCCAATACCCATGTTGAAACGTCATCGGTATAATATAACCCCAAATCTGTAGCGGCTAATAAACGAGTACCACCGTATATCAATAAATTATATACCTTCGTATTGATATTATTAACATAGAACCAGTTTCTTTCAAAATTAGCGGAAATTCTAGACCAGAATATTCCTATATCAGTCGCAACAAATATAATATTGGCAAACGTACCATATCCAATTAAAACATCATTAACAGAACCAGAAAATTTAGGCGCAAAAGAATTATCATATACTTTTTGACTATATATTGCAGTAGTTAAAGTGTCAATATAATCTCTGATATAAGGATAAACTGGATCTGCAGGATCTAAAGAATACTTAAAATCATAAAATTGACTTTGTATAAATTCAGAATTAATACTAGGATAAACATATCTAACTGCCTGTGTTATCTGTAACAAATTACTTAAATATGAATTGTTAAACTTATATGGCCTGAAATCGTTTTTCGTAGAAAGTTTATCTTCTATCTGTTCATGGGTAAAAGTGCCTATGTCTGACAATATACTATCATATACATTTAAAATTACAGAAGAGTCACCATTTAAATTAGACATCCTAGTAACCTTAGCGCCCTTATTAAACTCCATTGCAATTCTTTGTGTTAATATAAGTTGTTTTGTACCAACCGAAGCAATAACGGCAAAATACCTATTAATACCATTATGTATTTCAACAGTATCGCCAGCATAAAATCCAGTAGAGTCTATAACGTAAATAGCGTTATCATAAACACTTATACTAGAAGTTAATTTTGTTTCTACAAAGAAATCAACAATTCCCATATCGGTATTAACATTAAAATAACAACTTTTACTTATTCGTTTATCTTCGTCATATTTGGTGGATAAAACACGTTTATAGTCAACATAAACATCATATGGCGCTTTAGAATTCCATCCACCTTCCAACGCATACCATTTATTAAAATCAACTAATCCGGCAATATTATCGGTAGTAACAGTTATATCTTTAAAATGAAAACTTAACGACTTATTACTATAGGCATACTCATAATATTGATTAGCATTTGAATTTACTATCATTGGAGCAAAAACACCACCCAAAGTATAAGCTAATTCAAATGTTTCCGCATCTAACGAGCGATATATTTTACCATTTAATCCACATAAAACATATTGCAGTTCATAATCAAAAGAACAACTATATACAGCGCCATCTAAAACCTTTTTCCATCCTTCGCCATTTTCGGTCATATATAATCCGTCTTGTTTTGCAACTAAAATTTTATTATAAGCAGCAAACACAACACCATATTCGCCAGTTGAAATAGTTCCAAAATTACTCCAACTGACACCGCTATTTATTGATTTGTAAATTACCTTATTATTATCAATCAAATAAAGAGTTGAAATAATACTATGCGTATGATTTAGAGTACTTTGAACGGTCCACCACGATACTTGATGTACATGCCTTTCGCCGCTTCCAATTGACTCTTCCAAAAATCCATTTCCGACGTTATTTACATTTACATTATGATAGTGACCGTTTACAACAGAAGAAACATCTTGCGTATAATCCCTATGAACAGATTTAAATCCACCTATCACGTCATATAATTTACTCCATGACTTACCACCGTTAGACGTTTGATATAGTCCACTATCACTTACTACGCCAATAACATCCGGACTTATTTCTACTATATCCTTAATATCTGGATTTTGATCTGGCAAAACAGAAGAGGTCAATATAGATCCATTATTATAAGAACGCGCAATAAACACTCCACTATTTGTTGCAAACCAATAGTCATTATTAGCGCTTTTTATACCTTTCCTAGTCACACCTATTGAAAACGGAAGTGGAACATTAGCCCATGCCCATTTTTGATTTAAAGAAGTAGTTCTGGCAGTAGCAACCACATCAGAACCAATGGCAACGATATCTGTATAATCCACAGAGACAACATAGGCTTCACTTGTGGTTGCAATCGGATTCACTATAAGGGACCAAATAGGCGTATTATTAAAATCTCTTTGAACTGTTACTAAGCCTGAAGAACTAGCCACATTAGAAAGAATTGTTTCTGTTTCTAGAATATCATTAGGATCTTTTTGAACAGTATAATTAAAGTTAGGAATGTTGAAATATTCCACTTTTTTAATCATTATTTTATCTGTTTTTTGATCATGAATAAGTGGTCCAGTAATTAAATAAGACATTCCATTTGTTATTAAAGCTTCATCGGCAGCTAAAACTTGATCGTAATAAGTAGCAGTATCTAAATAAAAATACTTGTCTTGTTCTTCTTCATATAGTGCCACTGCCTTTTTAAACATGTCCCACAAATCACTACCATATAAATAATATCTAGAATTATTAATTGTAAACTCATAAGCAGACTCGTTTGGAATTAAAATTAATCCATCTGATGTACCAGCATATATATTCCCACCGGCATCTTCTTTAATCTCATATACCACTACGCTATTAGAATCAGTAGGATAAATAATTTCGTGTAAATGAGTAGAACTAGAATTGTTTGTGTTATTCAAACTATTTTGCCACGCAGTAACATTAGAATTATTAACAGGGGATAAAACAGCATCTTCAACACTATGATAATGCATTATAAAATAACTGGTATTATTACTTTGTGCATAATAATCAACTTCGCCATTTATCATTAAATCAGCGGTTGAACCGGTTTCTGTTTTATCTAACAATAACCTATGATAATGATTTAAATTATCTTTAGTTAGTGTTGGAGAAACATAATATTTAATACCATCATTACTTACTAAATTATATTGAAATGGCAAGAAACTCTCTTCAAACCTACCGATATGACTAATGAACGGAATTCTCTCTATATCGAATTCTCCAAGAGCTATTTTATTGGCATTTAAATATATAATACTGTCTGTCTTTAATATTCCTGTTACTTCAGCATTGCCTAATATTTCAATAATTACCTCATCATTAGGATTAATACCATTTTTGTTATAACCTAATTTAATTAACTCTATTGTTATATCATTAGCTGCATTAGGAGTAAAAGTAAATTTATCACCCTCTTTATTTAAAAGTGATTGAGCCGCCATTGATTGTTGTTTAAGATCATTAAAACCAACTATTTTCCCATCCACGAAAATAACAAATGGATTATTATTTAATATATTGTTTTGAATTGCACTAAGATCTTCGCCATATGAGTTGGTTCCTAATATGATATCGCCACTGTCATTCAATGTTTGTGGCAAATTAGTACTAAATCTTTCCTCATATTTACTGTTAAAATCCAATGACATAGACAACATAAACTCAAACACTGTAGGAAATCTATTTGTATAACTATAAACACTTCCAAAAGCCGTAAGAAACGTACAAGAATAAGTATTTAAAGAAATACTGGCTCCATTTAAAATAGTTATAGTCTTTTTAGTATAGTCTACATCGACATTTGTAGACGTTTCATCAGCAAACACAGCATCATTTAAATAAACAACATATTGGCTATCTGCATCCCATGTTTTTTGTGAAGAAGATATAGTATGAATATGATCTGTAACTGTTAAAGCCGATAATTCCTGTGTTTGAACTGTATATTCCGATATTTTATGGAAGTGGCTATTTTGCGATCCAATTTGTTCTATTGTTTGTCCATTACCGTCACTATCAATAAAATAAGTATGCTTATGTCCCAATGTTGTACTAGTTTCAGTAGATTCCAATACGTTATATGTTAATCTGCCAGTATCAACATTATAACCAGACAGAATACAATCTCGCATATCTGTTTCTAAATCAATATGCGGCGGATCAAATGCGCCACTTCCACCATGTTCATGATTTGATATATATGTATCTGCAAACTCTTTTATTACAGAATAGAAATTAGCTAATCTGTCAACACCGGAAGTATCTATTTTAGATACTATGCCGTTTCTAGTAACAACACGTCCTAATAATACCATGCTGCTTGATTTGACAAATGATAACGATTTATAAAATTGTACTTCTGTAAAGTGATTTTCATGTGGATCTCCGGTAGTAGAATCGCGATCCCAATGATATGCGTGTATTGTTGCTAATTTCGCATTATAAACATCCATAGCATCTTTATATGTAAAATAATCAGAATAATCAGATCTAACAGGTACAGGTCCAGGAAGTGCCGGAAAATCACTTAATAATGGATATGGTTTTGCTCCCGAAGGTCTTTTGGCATAAATATAGTTATCAGCATTATCGGTAAGTGTCATATTAGACGGAACAACAACTTTTACATAAGAGTTTTCTATACTACCGACAGGATTAAAACTTGGATTATAAAGTTGTACCACAGAAACATAATAGGCTCTTTGTGCGGGTGTTAAATCTGGTTCAGGAACGCCATCCTCATCTCTATAGGCGTAAATTTCTCTATCTCCTGGAACCATATCGGATCTTTGCTCAACTATATAAGGACTTTCACTATAATAACCACTAATTATTCCATCTCCAGGCAATATCTTAATAATTAATCCAGAAGATTCTTGTATTTGCCATCCCGATATAATTCCTATCCCAACCACTCCAACATAAGATTCTAAATTATAGTCCAAGGTAACAAAACGACGATAATCAGAGGCGGCACTATAATTAGAGCCTCTTTTGAAATATTCTAATTGATAATTTGGTGTATTATTAGGCATGGGAAGATATTATACTTAATTCAATTTTTTATGTTTTATTTCCTATTCTAACTAGAACTACTTGTTGAACTACTTGTTGAACTACTTGTTGAACTACTTGTTGAACTACTTGTAGAGCTTGATGTAGAACTTGACGTAGAACTACTGACAGAACTTGAACTAGAACGAGACTGAGAACTAGAACTGGTTGAACTGGAAGAGCTTGTAGAAACATTACCCCATGATTCTGAACTTAAAGAAGAATAGGTGCTTGACGAAGACAATTGTGCTTCATACTTATTAATTCTAGTTGCCTCGTCACCAGACACCATCAATGCAAATTCATGAATAACAACGGGTACTTCTTTTGAACCTACCATTTCTATCATTAACTTTAAATGAGTAGACAAAATAGACAACTCCGATAACTCTGTAATTTGATTTGGTTCTATATACTGATATTCCCCAATGTCCGTAGTATCAAATCCAGTAACGGCAAATCTAACAATATTCTCATCTGCAACATCACCATTATAAGTTAAAAGAATATGTTTTGGAGCAAATTTAATATAAAAAGCTTTAGTATAGAATTTAATAGTAGATTCTGAAGAATAATAACTCAATTCTAAACTTCTAAAAATAGGGGTGGCAGCTACTACTATGTTTTCATAATTAACGCTTTTAGCAGTACCATCATTTAATAAGACAATAATAAACTGAAAATACCTATCTTTTAAATCAGAAATATCATTTGTAGAATTTAAATAGGGACCATGCCAATTATAATTACTGTTTAATCCTGATAATGAACTTGATGTTTTTAAATAAACATAAACATCTGTACCACTTACTTTTTGAACCGTATAACTTAAATCTTTCCACGATATTAAAGTTGCATCTCCCATTATTGGTTGCGATACAAATACTCCAACCATTTTCTGCACTTTGAAAGCAGAATAGGTTTTATTACCCATATAATCATAAGATATTTCCTTAATATCAGGAATGTCTCTGTCTATCGTTTTAACTTTATTTATGATTATTTTAGTCATTCTAACCAACATCTATTTGCAATTCTATTCTTCTAAGACCCATGTAATATCCATCACCCCAGTTATCTGCAATTCTTAAAACGTAATATTGATATGCTGTACTATTAGTTACATATATGTATTTTGGATCTGCTACGTCTCCATCAACGTGTATATCAAAGGTATTTTTATCACACGTCAACAGAGTTAGATCTGTGGTATTTGAATAGGTTATATTGTTAAATGCGTCCGAAGAATTAGTACCATAGAATAAGAAGTTTTTAGCCCCCCTATCTCTATAGGTATTACTAGTATGATAATTTTCATAATATATTCTTTTAATTACGTATGATGATCCAAGGTCAATATTAAATTTTTGAGAGGCTACGGGGTCAGCATAAGCAGTAACCCAACAATTGCCATTTTGTATTCCCGTCAGAGATGTAGATGAATCACAAGCAAGATATCCCCATAGATTTAAAGCTGCGCCAAACTGCGTTGTAGGTTTAACGTGACTAGTATCTAGAGTTGGATAAACCGACTGATATATAGCCTGACTTGAAGAAGAACTAGATCTAGAACTTGAACTCGAACTACTACTCCAATTTTTCACATAACTTGTTGAACTTGAAGTGCTTGTAGAACTTGAACTACTACTCCAATTTTCTATATAACTGCTACTGCTGCTTAATCCACCACCCCATAATACAAAATCATCTGTACCTGCATAATATTCAGATTTGATCCATGCTAATGGTCTAATTGAATTAGAAAATCTTGTTTCATCAAATGTAATATCGGCATGGAAAGAAGATCCATCGTTTGTTACTCCTATATAAATATTGTCCGTAGATGATTGTCCGCCATCAAATCCAACATCTGTATTTGCCAAGTCTCCATCGTAATAAATCTTCATATCATCGCCAAAAGTTACTACAACATTATGCCATGTACCGGAATTAATATCTGTAGTTTTATGAACATGATGATAAACCATATCGGAATTCTGTGTATAATATGCGATGCTTCCATTTGGACAAAAAAGTTCCGTAGGGCTATATTCTATACATAACCCATTATCCCAAATACCCCCCTGATGTTTATAGAACAATGATTTTCTTCCGCTTGTACTGTTCCAATTTGAACTAGGTGCAAACCAAATAGATAATGTGCCAGTAGCCGTAATATAATCTGTATTATTGTTTACTTTAAGCCAGTCATCGACATGATCAAGCACATCGGCACCGTCTATTTGTCCAGTAGTTCCTTCGGCTCCATCATAATTTTGTGGAGCGGCATCGTGGCTATTTGTAGTACTGTCATACCTTGTTCCAGTACCACCTTCAGATATATGCCATACCGATTTAAAATTAGCATCCCAAACACTAGCTCCCACAGTAGAATTTACAGTTCCTACATAATAAGTGTTATCATCATGGTCAGGATCATAATAGAAAGTCAAATTAGTATCCTGACCATTGGTTATTGTAGGTACTCTAACCCAAAGTTGTGCAGATTCTCCAACGTTATTCCAGTTTTCTATTTCTATAAAACACTGTTTATTTGTAGAATCTTCAACTTTAATCTTGTATTTATTTGCTCCTAATTTATCAAATATATCAGTTACATCTGCATCTTCAATTCCAGATGCTGAAGAAATATTAAGTAATACAGGGAAATTAGTTAAAGTACCAGTAACACGTTCTGTAGGTATGGTTAAATTAAACGAATAACTCCAAGGACCACTAGAACTTGAACTAGAAACAGAACTACTTGTACTTGAACTACTTGTAGAACTACTTGTACTTGAACTGCTTGTAGAACTAGAAGTACTTGAGCTGCTTGTTGAACTAGAAGTACTTGAACTACTTGTAGAACTGCTTGTAGAACTACTCGTGGAACTACTTGTACTACTACTTGTACTTGAACTACTTGTAGAACTGCTTGTGGAGCTACTACTTGAACTACTATAACCCCAACTACTCGAACTGCTTGAAGAAGTGCTAGAAGAAGTACTTGAACTACTCGTTGAACTACTTGTAGAACTGCTTGTAGAACTAGAAGAACTACTCGTAGAACTAGACGAACTACTTGTAGAAGAACTTGTAGAACTTGAAGAACTTGTCGAACTACTTGAACTCGTAGAACTACTAGAACTAGACGTAGAACTGCTGGAAGACGTACTAGAAGAACTGCTAGAAACACTTGAAGAGCTAGAACTACTACTTCCATACCCCAATTCATCATATTTATTTTTATCACCCAACACATATACGCTAGTTGAATTTAATCCCTGAACAGCCCTAACAATATATGGAAATGGCATAATCATTCCATGCCTACTGCTAATTAAAGTTCCTTGCCAGTCATATTTTTGAATCCAACCAACCTCGCTATCTCCACCAACAACATATAAATACTGATTACTTATCCCGCTATTTCTATCCACATCTATAGAAGAAACATAATCCTCTTCAATACCGCTGGAAGAAGATGAAGAATAAACTACAAGAGGATAAATAACAGTATATTGAGTAATCGTATTGCCATTCATATATAAACGATATACTCTGTTATCGCCCAACAACCACACTCCGTTTAATGCATCGGCTCTAAGTTCAATCAAATTAGAAGTGGCGGCTGGAGATAAATTAGAACAAAGCATCTCATCTATTATATTGCCCTTAGAATCTATCTTTATAATTTTTTTATCTTTATTTTGAAGTACCCAACATCCACCTTCGTTATCAGAAGCAATACTAATTGGACTCAAAATGCCATTTACCGCAAATTCAAAATTTAAACAATTATCTGTTTTAACAACCTTAGAATCTCCCGCATCCCCAATCCAGCACCCCTTATCTTCTTGTGGGGGATAAGTTACCGTAGTATTCATTTTTGTATCATTTTGAATCACAGAAACACAAATAGGCTTGGTTAACACTATCTTCCCAATATTTGTACTATCATATTTAATCTTCTTAACCTGATTATCACAACAATAATAAATTTTTCCAGTTTCCCATGCAGAGTCAACACAACTGGCATTATTTAATTTAGTAGAATATAACGAAGTTAATATATTAGAAAAAGAATCAAGATTTTCAGTGTATTTTTGGGAATGTACACTTGAAAATACTATTACCCCTTTATCTATATTATAATAGTCAGTAATATTCATGTTTAAGAACTGCTACTTGATTTACTTGTACTACTAGAAGAAGTACTAGAAGAACTAGAACTACTCCAATTTTTTATATAACTTGTAGAACTGCTGGACGATGCACTTGTTGAACTACTACTTTGTATTTCCGAAATTTCAATAGGTAGTGGCGCAATTAACATGTTTTTTATAGTACATTCCAAATCGCTATAAGAAAAAGGTGTATCTAATACCGAAAACTTAATATTTTTTAATGAATTGTCGTAAATAGGCGTATTAGCAACAGATGTAAACACATTATTAATTCTAATATAAACTCGTTCATATTCAGAATTGATACCATGTTTATTCCACATAAAATCAAATTTAATATCTGTATTAGCATCAGCATTTAAAGACGTATCTATAATAGTTTGCTTACCCGCAGAAGTATTAATTGTAAATTCTAAACCATTTTTAGTTAATGCAACATAAAATCCTGGTTGACATGGCTCGTATTGACCTATATTAACTCCCCACAATATATATTCGTTCAATAGATTAGAATTACTTTCGATTAAACCATACACTCCATTTATAAAAGAATAAGGGAAATTAATTGTTAGAGATATATATCCAGAACCCATAGTAAACAATTTAGAAGCATCATCACAATAAATATATCCTTGATTAGAAAGCATCTTTTTTAATCCATATCCATAGTTAGTAAAATCTATTGAATCTTTGTCCCAATTTACATCAAAAAACCCCATATATTTCATTTTTACTTCGTCGCCAACTAATGGATTATTAATAGAATAGTAATTTTGAAAGTCATTATAATAAGAAATTCTATCTACAAAAAAACCCTCTGAAGTTCCAGATATTGAACTTGTTTCTGCAGAAGAAGTAGAAGAGGTAGATGGATTGGTACTGGAAGAACTATTTGAACTATAAGATCCGCTGATAGAAATACTAGAACTACTTTCTTCATCATATAACAATACATCTAAAAATCCCTTTGAAGATTCCTGCCCTATAAAGAAAATATAACTGCCCGATGTATCAACAGAGTGATTTCCAGAAGTATAACCACCATAGACAGAATTAAATGTTAAATAAGGAGAAACACCTAAAAGATCATCAAATATTTGTATCCCCTCAGAACCGGCACAAACGATCTTGTTCCCTGACATCCTCCTTATTTTATAACCACTTCCAAACGTTGCACCACCTCCAGTTACGATACCCAGTTGTGGTGGCAAGTGGTTTTCTTGATATACCCCAACATTACTATTAGTTCCATCAATTGCGAGGGTATAATTATCAAAATATGATAGGACAATATCTGATGAAGAATTTATACTTGTCACAAACGTTTGATCGTAAACAGGAGGAGTACCAGAATATGAAATACCAGAAATACTATAAAGGGTTAACTTGTTATCGCCCGACGAATTAACATAAAGTAATTCATAAAAGGTATCTACCATAAGTGACGTAGGAGTATTTATACCGGTTCCTAATCGACCAGCAGCCCAATAAACAGGCGCAGACTTGTTGGCAATATAATAAGTATACACATGACTCGTATCAGAATAATGAACTATAAAGGCATAATTACTATAAACCAAAATATATTTACCGCCTATCATTGAACCAGAAGAAACTGAAGGAGATAACGGGTTAGATATATCAATAATATAAGAATTAGTTGCAAAGACATACGGATCTGTTCGCGTTGCTACATATAAATAACTGCCACTTATAAAAGCATTAGCATAACTCGTACAAGATATAGGAAAAGTCTTTAGATTTGTAGTACTTACCAAAGAAGGACTTGCAGGAGTACCTATATTATAAACCAACAAGTCTATTTTCGTAGAAGTATGACCAATCAAATAAGCATAATTACCAGAAATACGAACATCCGAAATATGTGTATATCCCGATATTGTTGTACTAGATTGTAAAGTAATTATGCCCATGTTATAAACTTAAATATAATCAAAAAATATCTTATAAGAACCATTACCCCCACTAATACTTGCAGCACCTATTTCTATATCTAAATAAATATAATCAGATATTGTTGTTGTTTTATTGCCAACTGTTACGTTTTTTGAATCTGCAGCAGTTACGGTTGTATTAATTCCAGCAAAATGTCTGGATAATGGACTTGCCGCTTTAGTTGCATCAAAAGCAGTTGTAGATTCTATACCAAAATAACCATTAGAAGCACTACCATCTGCCGCTATATCTTCAGGATTTGGATTTACCGTTAATCCCCCAGAAGATATTAGTCCTAATTTTATATTACCAACCTCTGTAATTTCTGTAAAAGCAACACCTATTACTTTTACCTTACTAGTAGTTCCAGATGTTATTTTGCCGAAATTAAGAACACTAATATTGCCTAAAAGTGCTCCAGATTCCGGATGGTACTCACGAACAGTGATTGATGTCACACTTCACCTCTTATTTAGTTTTTGGCATTACGAATTCCTTAACCGCTACCTCTCCCCATCCCGCTTGCTCCGAATATGTCTGTATATTTACATAGTATTTTTTACCAGCAATTAAATTATTTCCACCACCATACAACATAGATGTATTTCTGGTTTCTATTATTCCCGAATCCCATCTATCAGAATAGTTTTCTTCAGAACCAACAAAAATTCTTACTTTAGTTTGTATTCCAAAAATATCTATTTCGTTATCACTTAATGCAAAACTTGATATTAATCCTAATTCACTGTTGATTAACCCATAAACACTATCATCATTCAAGTCTATAACAGCAAATAATCCACTACGTAATAAAACAACTAAATAATTGCTATCTTTATCCCAATCAATTCCTATAGAGTACTGTGAATATGGCTCAGTAGTAGTTGTGGTCGTGGTAGTTACAACATATGGAACAATGGCAAAGTTACTATTACTTTCATCATAATTAGACGCAGAAGTACTTGCCAACCATGTAATTCTTATTTTATAATCAGTCCCCTCTTTTATATCGGTTGGTATTGTCCATGCATAGATACCACTATTATTCGTTTTACTTGTTATAACATAATATAAATAACCATTCTGATACAACTCTATTTTAACATTATCACTTGAAGATCTATCAGAGGCCCATTTTATATCATATATCTCTCCAATTGTCCAATATTCGGCACCATCAGGAGATTCAACTTGTATAGCGCTTGTTGTGGGTAATTGCGTAGTCGTTGTAGTAGTAACAGAAACAGCCTCTTGTATTCTCACTGTTTTATAGGCCAATTTATTAAGATCAAATATATAATTATCTGCTATATAGTCAAATCCTTCTATTAATAACTCATCCAAAACTATAAATTGATTGTTACAATACTTACAATACTTGGTATTATGAGTGTTATTTAGCTTTATATCAAAACAAAAATCATATAAATTATTCTTCAAAATTCTTATTAAATTATATGTACCATTTTTAAACAACAAACATAATTCTCCATTATCCGATATTGCTGCATCTTCTATCCAATAATCGCCAATTTGATAGATATTTGTTTTAACGCCATTCTCGAACCTCCACAAAATATGTCTGCCAATTACAAAATAATAATTATGATATTTAGAATATAGAACTTTAAACGGGGCATCAAATCCACTATATTCAGCAATATCGGACAAATCATCTTTATTCATTTTTACTATTTTGCCATTATAACTTTCTACAGCCCAAATACACGAAGTATCATATAGAACCATTAATCTGTTATCGGTATTATTGCCCAATGAAAAATATTGAGAATTTTTATAGCTATCAATAAATTTATCTCCACTATATATCCGTAAATCATTTTGAAGCGAAACATATATTTTGTTAGTGTCATTAGATTTCAATATATAATTAACATATTGTGCAACATCAAAGGTATCACGTTCTATTGATGTTTCCGTATTAAAATCAACTTTAACTAATTTTTTATCATTAGTTCCGCACCAAAAGGCACTATCAAACCCAATTGGAGTGGTAGTGGTAGTAGTTGCAATAGAATTAGCATTGGAAAAAATATCGTTTGACCATGAGAATATAGGAATATTAAACGCTTCTTTTATTTCAACAAAATCATATGCTTGAGGTTCTACATGTGTTCTAACATCAGACATCCCATAATCATGTTCGGTAATTACATCAACATATAACTTGGAATTATGTTTGTAATAACTCTCATCAGTTTGCGGCACATAAATATCGCTTTGATTTACTGCGGTAGTTTGAGTTAATTCGTTGTTACTTCTAATTATCACATCGTTATAATTAATATTCGTTGTTTGTATGACAAAGGGCAAGGCGGTCCCATCAAAATCCTGATTGATACCAGTTTCTTTTGTCCATATAAAAGGCAAAATGGTATTATGATTTTGACTTACTACAACATCTCTTAAATTAGATTTGGTCATATTATTATCTATTTAAATAAGAAATACTTAAAAGCCTGTTATTATCTTTAAATATCTGTAATAAATACAACGAGCCATCTAAATTTTTAGCTATTACAAAAGCATTTCCTGTAGATAAATCAATATCTACTTCATTAGCAGTTAAAAACCAATCAGGATCGATATTATAAGTATTTATTTGATGATTACTTTCATCAACCATATACACCTTATTGTTATTTGTCCACCATATTCTGTTTCTAATACTATCAAACACTATACTTTTTGACGATGGAAAAGCTGGAAATACTTCACCGCTGTAAGAAGTACTTGTTTCTGATAGTCCTGAAGACAAAGAAGACTCCGAAGACGATGACGTAGAAGAACTTGATTCTGCCAACGTATTTTCATAGATAAAACTAGACATCACAGATCCGTCCGTATTAAAATGCATAACTATTTTTGTATTTGTAGAACCATAAAATCCTCTTGCACAAACCCCACCAGTATTTAAATCAACAGCCAATGCAAAAGGATATATAATTTGATTTTCAACTACGGCATTCATTTCCAAAGTTCTCTGATCAAATTTAATTAAACGATTATTACCAGTGTCTGCAACCCATATCTTACCCCTCAAATAATCACATCTGGCGTCTAAAGGATAATGTAATGTCCGTGCATAAAACTCTCTTGTTTGCGTAAAGCCATCTATATATACGGGTTGATTTACCTGTAATTGATTTGAAGCAGGATAAATAGCTATTCTTCCACCAATAGTTCCATCGTCATCAAAAGGATTAGTAACGATAATATTCCCACTAATTTGATCGATATCAATAGAGTTAATATGTCGGTCAATAATAAAGTTACGTATTGACATAACCGATTCTTTTAAAGCATCTACTGTTAATGCAGCATACATATTAACAACTCAAAACTAAAGTATCCTTATATCTCCAACCAACATCTATATCTGCTGGCAAATCTCCGTTCCACCAAATTGTTAATTCTAATCCACTATCATTAAATTCAAAAGCATATAGATAACAAGTAGAACCCAATGGGAAAAATAGAGACCCGCTTGATGCCACCCTATAATTCCTAGCAGAATCTTTGTAAAATTCTAATTGCATTTCAACAACAGATCCATCCAGTTTATATTTGAATCTGCCATAAAGAGTGCAACCATCAGAATTTGAAGTAAATAGTCCGCTAGCAACAAAAGAATCAAAATAAGAACAAGAAGCTCCTGTACATGTCATCGTAGTACAACAAGCAGAAGTAGCGGTGGTTGTAGTAGTCGTAGTTGTAGGAACATCTGGACCGCCATTCTCACTAAAGTAATAAATAAGTGGCTTTTTATTTTCACCTAAAACAGTAGTAAGTGGCGAATCATATGTATTTGCGATATTGGTTATACTTAGTTCTCCTGGACTATATGTGCCATAAGAAAGCCATTCAGGAGAAGCCAAGCCTATTGTAGAATCAACCATTTCTAATCCATAGCCACTATAATAAAAATAATAAACATTACCATTTATTAAACAACCAACTGATTCACTTTGATTGTCACATTCTATTTTTTGTGTTTTAATTTGATTAGCTATGCCCTTTATATCAATATTCTTTTCAGTCCACCAATTGCCACTTACTTGAAAATAAGAAGATTTCTGACCAGTACAAAGTAAAGAAGGTATATCGCTTGAATCTAAAGTTAAACCGATATTTCTAAATCCCTCTGCTAAATAAACCGAAGAACTGACAGTAATAGTAGAAGTATCATGCTTATATACATTCGGAGTTAACCCAACAACAGTTTTTTCTTCCAAATTATCATATAACAAGCAGCAATTAACATAAAAATCAGTTGAAGTATAAGAAAGCCAAGACATAGCAATCACAGATCGATCTTCCTCTATATACTGTTTAAAATCCATATCTACAATCGTACCATATAGGGCCGAATATGTTGATAATGCAAAATTAGCAAAAGACCATGCGTAATCTTCTAAATCAAAGAAGTTGTATTTTATAGTGTTGTTTTCTACAAAAGCTATTCCTATTTTGCTTCCACCTATACTTATTTTTAAAGTAGAAAAATCACTTAAAGAGGAATATACTTGTGAACCTAATAGTGTCCAAGTTTCTCCAACCAAATAAATCCTGAACATACCGGCAGTATAATCATAAACAACTACGTAAGTATAACTATCTCCATAAGAACTACTGGACGAACTACTGGTTGAAACATTGCCCTCACTCTCACTAGAACTACTTTCATGAATTATTAAACTTGAACTACTGCTTATTGAACTGCTGGAAGTAGAATACGAACTGGAACTAAAAGAAGATTCGCTCATAAAAGACGACGAACTAGAACTGTCTCCTGGTTTTGAAGAACTACTACTGGTTGAACTGCTGGAAAAACTGGTGGACATGTTATAATCATTGTAATATTTAACCTGTCCTATCCAACTTGCTACATAATTAGTATCAAAATGAAGCTTGTCCCAACTGTCTCCGTTACGATAATAATATTTTAGTGTAGAAAAAGAACCGTTGTCTTTAATAAAACAAATTGTAGGATTATAGTTACTATCTAAACATAGTGCATTGGGGATATATTCAGCATCTGAATCACAAATTGAAACTAATTGAGTACCTACATAATCCCATTTTAATCCATCCCAATATGAATAATTAAGTGTCCCTTTATTTTCTAACCAGACAAAATGAGGATATCCACGATCATCTAATTTAAAAGAAAAAGATGTTATAGTTGATCGTGTTTCAGATACATTAGAAGCAGTTAATGGTAAATATTGCATTTATTATAGTTTATTATAGAATAATTCAAATATTTTAATAAATTATCCTTATATTTTAATGTTAAATTTACTACAAAAATCATATATATTGTGTTTAAATATAGAAGAATAATATCTTTTTTCTTTTTCTATCACTTCAATATCGTTATTTATTTTTTCCATAGCCATTTTATAATTGATATTTTTGGGTAAACATTCTAATATTTTATCTTCTATTTCTTTAGGGAATAATGTCTTACAAATAAATATTTTATTGTAGTATAAATCAGCTATTTGAGTTACATAAGGCGCATCATCACGAAAAACATGTCCTATTTCTATCTCTTTAGTTATTTTAGAATTACCACCTGCAAAAAAACTCTTTAAACTCATAAAAGGTTCAGAAGATCCCCAACTCTTTAAACCCTTAAGTCCACCTATATAATCAAACCATTTTTTATTAAAGAAATAATTAGCGCCTAATATTACAGGTATTTCATATTCTAACTCTGGTTTCTCATGCGCCCATTTAGGTTCTAAGCATTCAGTAGCAAATCTGTTTTTAGACGTATTCTCCCCCGTTAATAATAAATTAGCACCGTGATATTTGCCTTTAGCTTTATTTACATCCATTACTCCATAGCCTAGTCCCAAACACGTACAACACCATAATGTATAAGGATTTAATTCTACTTTATTTACTATTTTATTTAACCAATCATCATTTTTAAAAATCATATGTGCGTCTAAAATCAAACAATACTCATTACTCGCCAGTTCTACACCCATCTGACGACACGCATCTACTCCAATTCTTTTTTCATTTCTAATTTGTCTAACATTTTTAAAATCACTTAAATCGACTTTGTTTTTAGAATCATCATCTATGGCAATAATTTCAGTTCTATTTATGTCGCCCGTTTCATTAATACTTGCGATGGTTTTTCTTATATATTCGTCTTCATTTAAATATGGGATTATTATAGATAGATTTTTCATTTTAATTAAATTATACAAATATATTATGCGCTAGTAGTGGTTGTTGTGGTAGTAGTTGTTGGTTTATCTGGTGGCGCTTCCGTTGTAGTAGCTGTTGTTGTAGTTGGAGTTGTTGTAGTACTAGTATTGCCAAACACTATTTTTTCAATTTCTATACTTTTATCTTCCATTTTAATTCCTTTAACTTATCGTAACCGAACCAGAATATCCTAAACCACCCGTATAAGTACCATATAACCCACCAACTCCAAGTACATCGGCAACAAAGGCACCGATAGATATAGGATCGTCTAATATAGATCCTATAAACCAATAGTTAGAAATTCCCCACTGATACCATATATAATATGTTCCATTATAATAGTATATTTCACCATGTAAAATACCAGTTGGAGTATAGAAACCAGCAACATTTGGAACGCCGCCTATAGAAACCGTAAGAATGCCACTTTCGCTACTAGAAGAAGTACTCCAATTTTCTATATAACTTGTACTACTTGAAGTACTTGTAGAACTTGAGCTACTACTCCAATTTTCTACGTAACTAGTAGAACTAGAACTACTTATAGAACTTGAAGAACTATATTGCATACTACTTGAACTACTCATAGAACTTGATGTAGAACTGCTTGTGCTGCTTGAAGTTGAACTTGACGTAGAACTTGATGTACTACTGCTTGTACTACTTGAAGAACTTGATGTGCTGCTCGATGTACTACTACTCGTGCTACTGCTTGTACTACTTGAAGAATTACTAGACGAAGAATGCGAAGAACTACTCCAATTTTCCACATAACTGCTGGATGAACTACTGGACGAACTACTACTTAAAGAACTGCTACTACTTTCATATAATACTTTGTCTTCATTCAAAGGACGTTTCATTATCATTGCTTCAGGATTTTCTAGTTTTTTAACCAATACGCCACTCAAGATATTACCACCAGCAATTACACCATCAATATCATAAAGAGTTAAACGACATAAAACATCAAGATCTTTTTGTACCGTAGTTAAATCTATAGAGGGGTTCCAAGCAACCCATCTACGTCCAGGCATAATCCCATTACCAAAATCACCACGTAAAGAGTTGGTTTTAACATTAGACCAAGTAACTCCATCATCTGTAGAAAATTGAACATACACATATGCACCATTTATTTCCGATGTTGATTCATAAGTATAATAAACATTAACCATTCCACTTCCATCATTTCGCTGATAAAACTTCAAATCAGTTATAGAGGGTTTATCTTCAACATTGGACACATAAATTGTTTTACAGAAAGT
>Ga0172375_10001596_pt1 | contig 36243 bp, 36 predicted proteins | sample LakKiv1m_FD_114537 | JGI IMG/M metagenome (GOLD analysis project Ga0172375, IMG submission 114537) | Freshwater microbial communities from Kabuno Bay, South-Kivu, Congo - kab_092012_11.1m | ecosystem: Environmental > Aquatic > Freshwater > Lake | place: Democratic Republic of the Congo... | reverse complement strand
GCCCTAAGTTGTGGGTGAAGGTCTGTTCCAGAAGCTCTGCATTAAGTTCGAACCTAATAGTGTTCAGCGGCGAAGTCCGGACGCCGCCCAAATCGGGCAGATTGCTGACATTGGGATAGGGCAGAGTCACATTATTCTGCACCGAAAAGCGTTCATATTGCTGGCTTTCTGGCAATGCCACATTCAGGGTCTCCAGCTGGCTTTCAATCATCCCCGCTTGCGCCTGACGGATGACATCGATATTGCGGATGGTCATATTCAAGGCATCGCAATAGGCGGATAAGGCTTGAATGGCGTTGACGATGGGGGTTTGTCCCATATTCCGGTCAATTTCCAAAGTAATCTGCGCGGAAACCGCTTCTCCCACCACTTGCCCGCCAATCAGTGGCCTCACCGAGAATAAATAGCTGTTTTGGATGGGCGTCAAGGGCGGCTGCGGATTGCCGCCGGTGCCCCCCAATCCCACATTATTCAGCTGCGAAGCATAATCCGGCGCCGCTACCACTTGTAGGAAATCGTCCATAGTATATACCACTATGCGGTGGATTCTGGAAATACCCGGATGATGTTCGGGATTGTCGAAGTCGATGGTATTGCCTTGAATATTGTCGATATTGCACCAGCCGTATTCGAATAAATCCGTTTCTTCCCAACCACCAATTTGCGCAATGAAACCGCTGCCATGTGAAAGAGGTTGCAAAGAAACAATTCCGATTCCAATATTAGGCAGCGCTGCCAAGAAAGGATAAGAATAATTGATAGTTTGACCGTTCCAGAAGAAGGAGCCTGCTCCCATTACCGCGGGAAGCGAATAACAGTTTTTCCAGCCGGCGGAAACTTGAAAGATATAGAAGCCACCAAGAGGGAGTCGAATCATACAATTGGAAGCGGCGGGCGAAGCGGTGAAGGAAACCAGCCCCTCGACTCTTTGTGTAGTCAATATCGGCAGAGAATAAATCGGACCCGGGTTTTGCGCGGGATTGGTCACAATCGGAGTCTGAGGCTGCACCTCTATCGGTATGATGGTAAATCTATACTCGGCGGCTCCCGGATGAATGGTCGCCGGATGCGTTAGCGCTTCTAAATTCAGCAAATCCCCTTCGACCGTGATAAGCGTATGACCATTGGCGGACGCTTGATTGCCGCTGATGCGAAATTCCTCGCCCGAAGCGAAGGTCAAATAATAATCCTTCAGTTCATCTTCGGTAAAGATGTAATCGGCGTTGTCGATGCGGAAGATATTAGAAGCGATGCTTTCGCCGATGATGTCGGTGTAATTCCAAGCGAAAAAAATCCGCGCCATCCCGCCGGAAACGCTGGTATTGCTGGAATGCGCCGGAATATTGACCGCCGGGCTTTGCGGCCAGGGCGAGCGATCCGGCTCGATGGAAGTGATCCTGACATTCAGCGGCGGTTTGGGCGCGGCGCTTTCCAGCATCACCGATATCCCCGCCGGATGCGCCGGACTGCCTATCCCCACCCGGAATTCCGCCGCGGTTGTCCCTATATCGTTGTTAGGTAAATGCATCCTTTCATCCACATTCAAGCGAATGAAGGTTCGCCGGTCGCTTATATCTGTTCCCCGGACTTCGGCGATTAGCAGTTCATATTCTTCCGCGATTTCATTATCCTTAACTATAATTTCAAAACTGTCGCTTTGGTAAATATTGAAAGTCTCGCCGGTGACGAAGTGCCGCACCTGATGCGATAATTCGGTGCGGAATTTGACAAAGACAAAGCGGAGATCATCGGTATTTTCGATGGTCAGAGCCCGGTTTTCCGGGATATAAATACGCTCCCCCTTCACATAGGCGATCCCGGCTGTAAGGACAAAATTCCCTTCAAAGCGGATAAGTTCCAATCCTTGGACCACACCATCGGAAAACATTTCCTTTTGACGGTCGAGAATGGCTTGGCCTTTGCCGGACTGGTCAAATTCCACATCCTCGACGGTCGGTTTTATTCCTGAGAAATATTTTAAGTTCTGCATATCAGTTGAAATAGATTAAGGCGCGGGTGTGCGCCGGTTTTTGACTATCTATCGCTTCTATCACCACTTCCCGCTCGAAGTGAATTTCACCCGGATTGGAAATGCTCACCCAAAAGTGAAATGACAGCGTCAAATCGTTTTCACGGTAGATTCGGTTCTGGCGATGGGTTTCATATACTGACTGGTCGCTTTCGTTGAAAATGTGCGAAATATTCATCTCCACTTCGGCAGTCTGTCCGGTCTCCGACAAAACCAGCAAGGCTTGATCATCGGCGTAATATTCCACAATTTCATCGCAGCGAAGACCGAAAATCTCTTCGATGAGGTATTTCATCCCTATCTTGGTGCCGATAAATTGATTGCGGTAGGGTAAGGTTAAAAGCCTTTCTGTCAATTGCTCGTTGGTCTCACCTGCCAATCTTCGCAATCCTCTGTCTAAAGCGTGCAGATCAAGGTCAGAAGTTCGTTCAGCGGAATCATAATACGGCACATTGGTGTTAGGATTGCGGACGGCAATATAGCGGTGCAGGCGCGCTATTAGAATCGCCTGTTTTAGCTCGTCTAAAACTGCCCCTACCGCATCTAAAAATCCGAATAAAACGCTTTGCGATAGTTCTTTGCGCTTGCGCACATTAGGCAGCAGCCACCAGAGATATTGACCGCTGACGCTCATGGATTCATCCCGAAATTTTGCTGATTGACATTGGGAATCGAGTTTCCCAGCGTGGTTTCGTCTCCGACAGTCCCACCGGGGATAGCGCTATCCTGATAGGTGCGTCCCTTGATTTTTTGCGTGATTTCCACCTCACCTATTTGCAGGAAACAGCTCACCGGTACCAGGATATCCTTTTCAGGAAGCAGGATTTTCACATTATAGACCCCATCGACTTCCATTAAAACATTTATCAACCTTGACAATATCAATCCCTCGCCCAATTGCAGATTGGAAGCGAAATTTTCCACCGCCGCTAAAATATCCGTTTCGATGGTTTGCGGATCGGCATTGGCGAAGCGGGTGATTTCCAGAGATAAATCGATGGTGTTAATTTCCGGCCCTAAAATCCGCACATCGGCGGTCAAAGGTTTTCTTATCTTGATATATTGATAAACTTCGTTTAGAAGTTGTGGTGTGGGGGCGCCATTGGCGCCGACTATCACCACTCCCACGGTGCCGGGTCCGAAGGGGAAATCGTCCAGCACCGTAGCCGCCACCACTCCCGGCACCGACAGCGCCCAGGTCTGATAGGCGGTGCGGTCGCCGCCGAGGCCTAAAGTTTCCCAAACACCGATAGCGCGCTGCCTGAGTTGCGCATCGGATTCAGGATCGCTGCCTTCCCGTTTCAGATAGCCTTGGTGTTGGGAAATATCGATATTAATAACCGCTTCGATGCCGCTGATTGCAGTGACTATTTTGGTAATAGTTTCTGGTCCCACATTATAAACTGAGCCAGCTGCTTCCGCTTCGGATAAAACCACTACTGCAGATTGACCCTGTTCTAAGATTGCCTCTTCCAAAGTATAGAAGCGGAATTCTTGACCTTGGGCATCCTTCAAGGTCTTACAGATGGTATTCACAGGGATAGTGATATTTTGAGTTGCCGGAGCGTTTCTGGAAAAGGTCAGATAGATTTGCGCCTTGACCGCGGGACTTCGAGTTATGCCAACTTCTCTCACCTTCAAATCTAACCATTCGCCGGTGGCGGTCTGCACCCACGATTGCGAAGTCACCGTCTGCACCAGTTGATAAAGTTCGGCGATGGGCGCCGCTATCACTTCCAAGAGATTGCGGATCGCCGCCGAAGGATTAAAATTAGTGAAAGGAGTTTTCTGGGAAACTCCCTCAATCAAATCATTGATGATTTCAGATATAGATTTTATCAAAGTCATATCAAACCTCCACCGGCAGTTGCTTCAAACCGAATCCCCACACCAGCGACTGTTGGGAAGCCCCGCCTTTGGGCACAAAACGGATTTCGAAGGTCTTCTGTTCGCTGGTGAACTCTCGCACCAGCACCTGCACCGTCTCCTTGCGGATGCGGGGCTCGTCAAGAAGAGCCAATCTAAGATAGCGCACCGCCAGGGCGCGGTTCAGCGGCGTGCTCAAAGCGCCTAAGAGCTGCCTTATCCGGCAGCCCCAGCCCGGATGTGAATATAAGTCGCCGGGCATAGTTTCCAACCGGTCGCGCAGATCCTGTTTCAGGCAGTCCAGACCGGACACCGTTTCCAAATCGCCGGTGGCAGAGACCACTAAGTCGCCTTCCTCATCAAAAAGTATGTCTTTGCCTAAATAATCGTAATTCATGGGATTTTGCCAAAATTCGCCGGAAAAACTTCGCACAGGGATGCGCAAGGTTTAGCGATCTCCGCTGCGGTCGAGCATTTCATCGGCTTTCTACGAGACTTGGCAGGGGATAGGCGCCGGATTGGGTATACCGGAAGCTTGTCCGGTAACCTGCACAATAACCGTCCCCGCCGGGACTTTAATCTCAATATTGTCCACAATCGCCTGCGCCAGCTTGTCGCAGAATTGGTCTACATTGTCGCTGTTCTGAATTAGTTGTTTTATAGTTGCGCCGGTGAGTGCCATTATGACCTCATTTTATCGTTCTAAATAATCCTGCCTGTCAGATACATATAGAATACTAACCACGTTATCCTATCGACATATCCGCCTTATTGATAATTCAATTCTAACCTGTCTGGAACTAAAGCCACTCGCTGGCGCGAGATTTCGCAATAGCGCGGATGAATATCGATGCCGATGAAGCGCCGGTAATTGGCTTTCGCCATCTTACAGGTGGTGCCACTCCCGCACATCGGATCGAGGATTATATCCCCTTCATCGCTCCAGGATATTATTTGATCCTTCGCCAACTGTTCGGGGAAAATCGCCGGATGTTCATAGGCGACCTTATCCCGTGAAGAAAATCCGCAGCCCCCGGTCTTGAAGAGCCAGATATTGTAGCGCATCCCCATCTTGCCTATGGAAGGCTCTGCATCTTTATAGAGCTTTATTTTACCGTTCCGTTCCCGCCCGGTGTTCCGTCCCCACACCTCCCACAGGTTCGGCTTGTCCTTGATGGGGTGGAAGCATTTAGGTTTCCCCTTGCTGAAGACAAACATATATTCAAACACCTGATGGTAGCGGTTCCTGCTGGGAAAGGCGAAGCTGTTCTTGGCGTAGATCATGGTATCGTGCAGATTGAAGCCTAATTCCTTGAAGAAGAGGCATTGCCGGAAGCTGGTCCCGGTTTCGCTTCCGTTCACAGTTTCATCGCCCGCAATCCAAACCATCACGCCGCCCGGCTTAACAACCCGGTAAAGCTCCTCAGCCACCGGTTCGAACTTGAATTCAAATCCGTTATAGTGCCGGAGATTATCATAGGGCGGGCTGGTCAACACCATGTCGATGCTTTCCGCAGGAAAATCCCGCATCACTTCAACGCAATCGCCGCAGACGATGCTATTTACCGGCAGTTCCCACATGGCATCACGGCATCGCTTTAACCGTAGTGGAGCAGGGGATGGGAGCGCCGGTGACGAAGCAGGCTGGCAGTGTCCCGCCGGAACCGCTGGTAATCACCCCGGCGCCGCCTTCACCCAAATCGATATTCCCGGAGGCATTGATTTTACAATTCGCACAGGTTATTTCCACATCGCTATTCGATTCCACCACTATCTTCCCATCCGCATCGATCTTTATCCTCGCCTGTTCCGCTTCCAAAACCATCGACATTTCACCAGGCCCCTGGTCAGGAAAGAAGCCCTGGATATAGGGCTTGCTATGGTCGCCATCCTCGAAGCCCACCATCACTTTACTGTTCACCACTGGCAAGAATATCAAGCGCCAGGAGGGCGTTCCCCATACCGATAGAATTCGGCATCGGGGCAGAAGCGACATCTGTGCGTTCAGAGGCTGCACCTCGCAGATGTAATTTTCCGCATCGACCGCGGTCACCAATCCTTCCACCGGGAAGCGCATATAGCCGGTGAAATCCGGACGGAGCATCTCGATGATTTTCCTGATATCCTCCAGCGGTTTTAGCATGGATGCACTCCCAGTCTAGTTCGTCCGCCATTTGACCAGTTATATTCCACCTTTTCTACAAAGTAGTTTTCACCATCAATTTGAATCACTTGGCTATGCTGGGCCGGCGAAATCATGGTCAGCAGTTCTGACAATCCGTCCTCGCTCAATTGAAAGTTGATGATGTTCACGCCAGTGGTGAAAACCGCCGCTGGTGGCTGTTGCAAATCCTTCTTGCCCCAGTGAAAGATCCCATCCCTGATATAGTCGAAATGCTCCTCGCTGGTTTCCCGTTCGGCAATCGCGGTTAAAGAATCGATGCATTCCCGGAGGGTGAGATTGAAAAAGGGGATACGGTCAATTGTCACCTCGCAATCCTCGATTTCCAATTCCAATCCAGTCCCGCTCAATATCGCCTTCATTATCCCGCTGACGGTCTCATCCTGATAGGTCTGTAAAATCCGGTTTGCGTTTAAAACAGTATTGAAGTCAATCCCCCGGATTTCCAACGGATCGCTGTGATTGGAATCCAAAACCACACCCCGGAAGATTTCCGTCAAATTCCCGCCTTGGTATCCCCATTTCAGTGTTAGTGGATTTCCTTTAGCGATGACTTTACCTCTTGTTCCATCGTGATCTTCCAGCGTAATCCGGCAGGTGTCCGCCTTTCCTCTGAGGTCGGACAAGACCGTGAACTCGGCGGTGCAGAGGCTGTAATCGACACCGTTCACCAGCGCATTAATCACCGGTTTGAAAAAGTTGGGAAGATTTTCCGTCAAATCCTGTAAGTCTCCAATAATTAGGAGTTAAGTAATTGTAAATTAATGAAATAAATGCAAAGAAAGTTCCGAATTGACTTGATTTTGTGATTAATTAACTGCAGGTTATATACAGGTTGATTAAGTAAATGATTTTTAACAAGATAAATCAAGGATTAAGCACCATGGCAAAAGCCAACTTAGAAAACGAGAAATTCGGCATCGAGATTGAAGTCTGCGGCGCCTCCCGCGCTAAAATCGCCAGCGAAGTTGCCGCCGCCTTAAACGGCCGCATCACCGCCCGCAACGAAGGGCCTTATCAAACCTATACCGTAAGGGATGACCGAGGCCGGGACTGGAAGATAATGAACGATGGCAGCCTGGCGGTAGTCAACGGGCACAAAGGTAGTGAGATTGTCACTCCGGTATTAACCTACCCACAAGACCTCGAATACCTGGAAAAAGTGGTCAAAGCTATAAAAGATGCAGGTGGGTGCACTAATAAGTCCGCGAGTATTCATTGCCACGTTTCGGCAAAAGAACACACTGTAAAATCCTTATGCAACTTAGCCAAAATGGTTTATAAGAACGAGGATATAATCTTTAAAGCCTTGAATGTCTTGCCGGAACGCAGAGTCCGCTTCGCTAAGCCGATGGATGATGAATTCATAAATAAGGTAGTCAGCGAGCGTCCTGAGACCAAAACGAAATTAAATGAAAGCTGGTTTGGTTATTACCTACCGAATCCGCAGCGCTACGAAAGTCATCGGTATCGGGGTCTTAATCTAAATAACATATTCGGATATTTAGATACGATTGAGTATCGGTATGCGAATAGTAGCTTAAACATAAATAAAATAGTTAGTTACATTCAGTTATATTTAGCTATGTCGGTTAAAGCAAGAAATGCTAAATCGACCAGCCATGTTAAAATCAATACCGACAATCCCAAATTCAACTTCCGAGTCTGGTTAGTATCAGGATTAGGGATGGTGGGAGACGAATTTAAAAGCGCCAGATATTACTTGACTCGCAATTTAGAAGGCGACTCCGCCTGGAGATAAAATGAAAAAGGAAATTTCAATGAACCAGAGATACTATTATTTCGCCTACGGCGCTAACCTAAACCTGCAGGGAATGCAATTCCGCTGCCCCGGATTTAAAAAGGTGGCGCCCGCTATCTTGCACAACTATCAACTGGTCTTCCGGGGCGTGGCGGATGTGATTCCCGCTCCCGGCGCCAAGGTGATGGGCGCGGTCTATGCCCTGAACGAAAAGCACTTCCAAGTCCTCGACCGCTTCGAAGGTTTCCCCCGGATGTATCTGCGCAAAGTGATGGAAGTGGAAACTCTGGAAGGGCGCAGGATTAAAGCGGTCGTATATATAATGACCAAGAAATTCAAACCGCAAGCCCCCAGCGAATTCTATCTGGATACCATTTTGACCGGATTAAGACAATGGAACTTGCCGGAAGCTTATCAAAACGAAATACTAACTCAAGCCTGTAAATTGGACTTTCAACTATAAAGGAAAAACACCATGGAACCCAAATTTGAAATCATCAACGACGACACCGTCTTTATGGGGACGGCTGCTGAGATCGTGGAACAGATGCGCAAGCAAGCCTACTTCGAAAGAGGCATTCCCTTGCTGGATTACTTGAATCGCCTGCCGGAATTCATCAAGACCTTTTCCGGCAGCGAAATTGACCTCACCGGCGAAACGCTGGAGGAAAGAGCTTTGTCCTTTATCAAAGAACTGGTCAAAGCCGGATACTTCAAGGAAGCGTAGGGAAAAAATATGCAGACCTTATATGCCTTCAGAGATAAAACCGAAAAACGGCTGTTAGGGGCCTATGTCGACTATAAAGGCCGCTTTGTATTAAGGCTAAAGCCCTTGCCGGAAGCGCAGGCCGATCCTGACAATATCAACGAAATTGCGGTGTTAGTGTTCACCAACCTCAAGGCTGCGAAACGAGCCTTGACTAAAAGGGATTCCTACAAGACCGATGTGGTGATTTACCCGGAGGAATGCCGTGCTAATCTGGAAATCGTCCAAGTCCGGATAGAAACCGGAGCCAAGAAATAGGAGCCTGCTATGCGTATAAAACCGCTGTACGCCTTAAGGATTAAAAGAAGCGGCAAACTCTTGGGCGGCCTGCTGGAAATCGATGAGCGCTTCTTACTCAAGTTTAAAGAACCTGCGCATATCGTCAAGGTCAGCAATGGCGCCCTTATCGTATTCGACAGCATAAAAGCGGCGCAAAAGGTCTTGGAAAAGCGAAACCGTAAGCTAAGTGAATCCTGCGAAAATCTGGAGCAATATATCAAAGAAATCGAGATTGTTAGGCTTCGCATCGAACCGATAGCACCGGATTAACCGGTATCTTCCCCGGGAGTTTCGCCCTGATATTCCCCGCCCATAGCCTCGGATTTCCCGGCGTTGAATTGATCCAGCAGATAGTTATCTGGTGGATCTTTTAATTCCTCGGGCATATTTTGTTCAACTTCCTCGGTCGCTTCCGCCGCCTGCTGCTGGGCTTGCGCTTGTTCCTGCAATTGATTGGCGATGGAATCGAATTCGGTTAATGTCAAAGTGCAGGTTAAATAATCAAAATCCGGGTCGTCCTGCAGTTCAATATCCCTGATTAAAACCTGCTGGATGCCGCAGGCTTCGGTTAGAGTCGAGATAATCGGAATCGGAGATTGAATAGTATCCGCACTCGGTCTGAATAATGCCTGAATTTCCTTAAAGCGCTCCTGTGCAGTTTTCACCACCTGTAAACCATTTTCCTGATGCGGGATTTCCAACTCGATGGTGATTTCGCTGTCCTCATAGCCCACCGGCTGTTTGACCTTCCCGCTTCTGCCGGGAATTTCAATCTCATCTATCTTCAAAGTCTGCTTGATCTTCATCTGCCGGGGAGGCACTGACAGCGTCAAATCGCCCAGCTTCACTTCCATTGATTCGGAATTGGAAGTTACCTCGGTGGTGGTTTCCGGCGCTTCCGCCATTAGACTACCTCCACTCCTTCGATGCCTTCGCTTTGAGAGGCTAAATCCTCAAAGAACTTTTCTAACTCCCGGCGGATATTACGCGGATCGCCACCTTGGATGATAATATTAATTGGCCCCACCCGTCTATCCACTCGTGTGTTGCTGGTCGAGGCAGCGGAATTTGTCACCGGAGCGTTAGTGATGTAGGATTCACCGCCCGCTGGCGGAGTGATTATCCCAGCTCCATTAACAACGCCTGGTAAATAAAAACCACCAGCCACCGCCAGTTCAGGGCCGGCGTCTAATAGTCCTTCCAATGGTTCTAAAAAAACGACTTTGGCAAAGACGGAGATGACCGGAATGGTTTGAAATATAGGTTCGATGATGGCTTTCATTAGTAGCGTTTTCGGCTCTTTCGCCTCTTCGATGCCCAGTTTCAGGCTAGCGTCGGCGGTCTTCACCGTCCAGGGCGACTTGCTCACCAAGTTTTCCGACTTGGTGAACTCATACAGTTCCACTCCCAATTTAGCGGATTGCATTTCCGGCGGCTGGGCGATTTCCAGCTGTGGTATTAGGGGGATGTTCACGCCGGGAATTTTGTTTGCCAAGCCGATAACCTTGTTAATGGTGTCAATGAAGAAATTAACGAAGCCGAAGAGCGCAGTCTTGATACTGGTCAAAACGCCACTGAAAAAGCCTTTTATAGCGCCGAAGGCGTCGCTGAAGATTCCGGTTATTTTGTCCCACAACGACTGGAAAAAGCCAATCAGACCGCCGAATATTTCAACAAGGCCATTCCGCAAACCGGTAAAAATACTTGCGATTTTAACCACCATTTCCGCGCCTCCATTTGTAAAACTCGTCCAGACACCTGTGAAGAAGTCCTCTATCCCAGCAAATAGACTCTTGATTTTTTCCAATCCCGCTGACAATAAATTCACCATCAGCGAGATGGCTTCGGCCGGATTCAGATTGCCTAAAAATCCCTTGATGAAGCCGGCAACACCGCTTAACAAGCCACTAACTGCGCTCTTAACTAAAGTTGCAGCCTGCTTGAAAGGAACAGAAATCTTTTCTACTGAACTCTTGAAAATATTATTTATTGTATCAAGGATACCTTTGCAGAAATTGACCACCGGACTGAAAACCGACTCTATTATTGTCAAGGCAGTTTTTAAAGGACCCGACAGCAGACCAATTACCGGTGCGAAGATCCCGGCGATGTTATTTATCAACCGGGTGAAGAAACCTTCGCCGCCGCCGAATATGGTCTTAATTACCGCTAAGGCGAGTTGAAAGGGCAGAGTCATAATCTTGAAAACTATACCGAAAATATTAATAACATCGCCAAGAAAGCCGCCGAAAACTCCTTCTCCGCTTCCAAACAGCGATTTAATCACATTGCACGCTGTTTTGAAAGGTTGAATGATGGCATTGAAAACTACTGAAAAAGCTGTTCTAACCACTCCCGCCAACCATTTCAAAGCATCGCCAATCCACCCGATTCCGGTTTTAACCGCGCCCCAAACCTTATCCCAGTTTTTAACCAGCAGGATGATGACGCCGACCAATGCCATCACGCCTATAATAATCAATCCCATCGGATTGGCGGACATGGCGGTATTCAACGCCCATTGCGCAGCGGTCATGATGTTGGAAGCGACTGCTCCTGCCAGCATCGCCACTTTGGAAGCGAGGAAAGCCGCGCCCTGTCTTAATAATCCAATGGTGGTCAAAGCCAGTCCCTTAACCAACTGTCCGGCAGCCTGCACTCCGGCCCAGATCATCTTAACGCCGTAAAACGCCACATTGCCCGTGGTCTTCAGAAATTGCCAACCCAGCTGCGCCAGTCCTTTGCCCACGCTTAAACTCGCCCGCCAGACTTCGCCGCTCCAACGCAAGGCCGATTTCACCATCCCGGCGCTAAAGGCCCAGGCCGATTTCAGACCTCTTCCTAAAAAAGTTATAATGTTCGAAACGCCGGTTCGCACCGCAGACGCTCCTCCGGTGAAGGCGCTCTTCAACTTGAGTCCGATCGTGGCGGGATCGAATTCCCGTATCCTCTTGGTCAAAAACTGCATACTGTCCGCCCCCATCCTCAGCGCATGCGGCAGCCCCTTCAGAGCGTTTATCAATCCTCCCGAAGCCTTGATATACTTCATCACCCCTAAAGCGCTCCCGGCGAAAACCGCCATTAAGGCTCCACCCAAGACTTTGTGCTCCTTGAAGAATCCAAACAGTCGCTTGAAAATTCCCACGATAAAGCCGATAGCGTAGGCGATGATCCCAGCTAAGCGCAATAGCGGCGCCCGTCCACCTTCAAACTGCGCATTCCAGTTAATAAACCAGCCGCTGACAGTTTTAATCAACTTCCCCACCACCTCCACCACTAAATTCTTGATGCCAATAAAAACCGGTTTAATCCAAACCCATAACGCCTTCATCGCCACCTCGAAGGCTTCCACTGTGTCTCTCAATCCCAAGAAATTCGATTTGAAGGCGATATAGAGTAGCGCTGCCGCTCCGATAATGGGCAGGAAGGGCGCTATCACGCCCCATAAAGCGCTCACCACACCCCACAAGGCAGCGGTGAAAGTAATAGACCCAGCGGTGCCAATTCCCAAACCCACCGCCAAATTGATGATACCGGTCACCATCAGTCCGGTCATCCCCGCCGCTAGCGCTAATCCCCCGGCGAAGGTTAAGATAGCGCCGCCCACAATCAGCGCCGCCAGTCCCAGCTTCACCAGTCCCGGATGCGCCCGCGCCCAATTCTGAAACGCTTCCATGGCTGAAGTCACCTTCGATACTATTGCCCGCACCATCGGCAATACAGTTTTGCCCAATTCTTCAAAGGTGTTTCGCATAACATTCTTCAGCACACCCAAAGCCGATCCTAAATTATCGCTCATAGCCAAAGCCATTTGCATCGCGCCAGCCGTCCCGCCCTGCATCGCCGACTTCACACTACCGATGGAATCACTCAAGGAATCGATCTGCGGTAAGAGCAAATCGATCAAGGCCACCGATTCGATTCTACCAAACGCCTCCTGCAGCTTCACCTTCTGCACTGCGCTGATGGTCTCGCCATAGCGCGCTTTTATCAATTTCAATATATCGACTATAGGCAATAACTGTCCCCTAGCGTCGGTGAAACTCAGTCCTAATTCTATCCCCGCTTTTGCCGCCGATTTCATGAAGGCGCGGTATTTGGTGCCCGCTTCGCTGCCGGACATAGTCGCTTGCAAAGCGCCAAGAACTGCAAACTGTTCCTCCATCGGAACTAAAGCGGAAGTGGCGGAAGCGCCCAAACTGGAAATCGCCCCCGCCATTTCCGGGCCGGTGGACTTGAAAATGTTCACCGCTTGGGCAATCCCCCCGGCAAACATCTCCCCAAACTTGAAATCGCTCATCTTGCCGTAGTAGCTCTTGTAGATACCATACCCAGTGGCAAAGAGCGAGGTCATCTCCGCTACCGTGGCTTTGGTGGCTTTGGCGGTCAGCGCCGCGAACTCGGTGAACTTCGCCACTCCCTCATCACTGAGAGAATAGATACCGGACTTGATATCGTAGGCGGCGGAGATAAACTCCGCCTTGGTCATCCCCGACCACTGGTTAGTGAATTTGCGCGCCGCTTCCTCTAAAGCTCCCAAATCTTTAACTCCAACCGAAGCCACTTCCCCCAGGGCAGTGGTGGTGGCGTTGGTGGACAGCACCGCCGCCAGCCCTAATCCCAGCATACCGGCGCCAACCCCTGCTAATCCGGCTCCTATCTTCACCATAGCCTTGGAACGCTTTTCCAATTTGTCCAGCGCGGAAACCGCGTCTTCCACCGCCCCGCCCAAGGTGGAAGTCCCGGTGATCTTGATGTTGATGAACTGGGTGAAACCTTGAAGCATGCTCATATCATCGCCTCCGGGTCTTGGATTTTATCAGTTTCTCTTCCTCTTCGCCCACCCAGACGGCGGTGGCGTAAAGTTCCACCACCCGCTCCATTGGCATTTGGTCGAGCATCTCAAAAGTATAAGCTGGAAAAGTTTTCACTACGAAAGCCCGCATCTGTAGAAATCCGTTATTCTTAAGTTCCGCCTTCGCGGCTTCTATAACTTTTTTACCGAATAGGCCCTGGTATAGCCCAGAATTTCCTGAATCTGTTCAGCTAAAGCCACAATCCGCCCCGGCTGCCATTTGCCGGAAGTATTATATTCCAAATCCTTTTCGTCAATTTCCGGGTAGACCACGAAAGCCTTGACCATATTCAGAGCGACGCGGTTTTCGCGTCCTGGCTTGACATTGCCAAGGGCGGAAAACTCGTCCCAGTTGGAGCCCCGAATGATGAAGATTTCCCCGGTTTCCGGTTCGGTCAATTGGAATAGCGGATATTTAGGATACTTGGTTTTCAAATCTTCGATAATTTTGTCTAAATCGGTTTTAGAATCGGTTTTATTCATTTCTAAATCCTTTTATTATGTTTTTAAAATTTGCTGAAGTTAATCGTTTAACGGTTGCGCAAACAGCCGATGAAAGCATCGACCGCTCGGGAAATCGCCGCACAGGGTGCACCCCTGCGCGAAATTTTTCCGCAGAAAATCCCTAGAATCCACCAGTGGCGCCGGTGGCGAAGCCCGAGCACTTGATGCCGACTGGTTCGGCGTCTTCGCTGTCGGAAAAGCCTCCTTCGCAGTCGGTGATCTCCACCCCGGTGAAGGTCTTGGACTTGACTGCAGTGGCGCCCGGATACATGATAATGATTTCGGCATTGCGGATGTCGGTGAAGTCGCTGAATCCAATCAGAAAGGCGGCGTTTTTGGCCGCCTCTGCTGCGTTAATGGCGGCGTTTTCCATGATTTCCTTGATCTCGAAGTCGATTTCATAGGTCTTATGCACGCTGCGGGTAACCCCGTGCGCGGTATTAAAACCTGCGCCAAACAGCGCCTTCTTATTCTTTTTCAGCTTCCAATTGAAATTCTGCAGCGCCAGCACCGGCACCCCATCGATGAACATCTTGATGCTGTTGCCGGAAATCCCATCGGCCGCGCCCACCGCTTCTATGATATCAGACATAATTTATCTCCTTCAATCAAGGTAAACTTTAGTGAGAATGATTTCGAAGGCTTTCATAGAATTGACTGACAGAATCACATCGGCTTCGCCCAGAGTGCGCATCTCCGGCGTGCATTCCACGGTCAAATCATAGGTGTCGATCTGCCGTTTCTGCACCATCAGATCCAGCGGTTTTTTCAAGTCGGCTTCCAACAGTTGCAATCCTTCCCCGGCGGAATCGTTGGGCTTTCCTAAGTGGGGGAAGGCTGCGGTGCGCACCTGCTTGCCGGCGGAATAGATAGCGCGTAGTTTTTCGATGCGGTTATAGGCGCTTCCCGCCGGGCAAGCCACATTGGACAAAGCGATGATCTTCCCGATGCCCGGTTCTACCCGCAGGTGATTGATATTGGCGGTCACCAGTTGCGTCTGCTGTCCTAGTGAAAATTCCGGTATCAGGGAAGATACATTCACCGGCGACTCCCCTAATAAGCTCTTCTGGATATCCACCGCCGCCATCTTGCCGCTCACCGCCGATGTCAGGCGGTTCACATAAACCTCGCCTTCAGGATCGATAAATTTCCCTTCGCCGAGGATAAAAACCGCATTCTGGTTCGCCATATCCGACATCGCGGCTATAGCTCTATCGACATAGGTTTGTAATTCGCTGATGGTGGGATTTTCCACATCATTCGCTTGAAAGCGGGGAAAATCCAAGAGGGCAAAGCGTTCGCCCAGATTGTTGTCGACCATATTGGCGCAGCTGGTGAGGATAGCGCTCCATAAAGCGCGGGTGGTTTCAAAGGCGGTTTCCACTGAACCACTCCCCCAGGGATCGCTGTCGAAATCAGCCATACCCAAGAAATGCACCCAAGCCACATCGGTGAACTGCTCGGAAAAGGCGATGGCATTCATAATATCTTGTGTGGTTAAAGGATCGCCGTTTGCTCCGTCACCGTTTTTGCCCCCGGATAAATGAGTGGTATCAAGATCGGTGGGGACGGCCGAAGCGCCGGGCAGGATGGAAGCTATCACCAAAGGTTGACCAGCGCCGGTGACGCCATTGGTCAAATTCACCAAGCTCGCCAAAGAAGTGGCGGTGAAATTGTAGGTGGTCTCATCTTCGGGATCGGTGATTTCGATGGTGATATTTTCCCCGTTGTGCGATACTTCCACCGCTACTCCGTTCCACCAGGTGCCAGGCTCCACTGCTTCCAGCTGCAGGACTTCATTAGAGGAGGCGTCCTGTAAAGTCAGGCTGGCTTTCACTGCCGGGCCTATCCGCACTGCATAGATCAGAGAACTCCCGGCGTCCAACCGTTCGATTAACGCATCCAGCAGTTCGCCGCCCTTGAAGAGGTTGATGGCGGTGGTTTTATCGGAAATGGTATAGCGGGTATTGAGCTGCCCGCCCTGAGCCGTCCCCGCCACGAATTCGATATTAGAAGGCGGTGGCGTCACCACCACCGAACCCGATAAATATTCGGTGTAGACATCTTTTATGGTATATGTGCTCATCGTCTGCCTCCGGTAGTTTTAATCTTGCGGTTTCTAAACTGCTCCACTAACTTCAGGAATTTAGCGGTTTCCATGCGGCTGCCAGGATTGAGCTTATTCGCCGTCATCACCGCCGCCGCAGTCACCGCATCGATCTTATGATTCTGGATGATGGTCGATACCCGCAGCAGCTGCGGTTTGGGACTGGCGCTGATTGGCGTAACAGTCGCGCCCGACTCCTTTTTACTGCTTTCCGCCATAGTTACAGCTCCGTCTATATATTGAGATTGATAGTTTCAAAAGCCGAAGACACCTCTTCGGTCAAATATTCGTTAATGATGAAGAGAAAAGAAAGTGATTGTTGGTAAACGAAGGGCAATCCCTTTTCCAGCGGAGCGATATCTGACCGCCCCTGAAAAACCGATTTCTCCATATAAACTTTTTCGTCTGAATCCGGCACTGGCAGCTCTTTACCAGTTCCCTTTCGGCACATATCGAAAAGAATAAACTCGATTTGGTCGGTGAGATCGGCGACGGCCTCGTTGCCGTTACGGTTTGGCTCACTCACCGCCCGGATGGTGAAACGCACTACAATATGGTTTTTAATGATCTTGGCTTTAAGAAAATTATCATTACCCATGGAGACGGTCTTGTCCCAAACCCCGGTGCCCAAATCCAGCTTGCGCTTGGAAATTACATCGGTTAAAAAATAGGGATAGGGATTTCCCGCCGCGTAGAAAGCCAAATCATCCTTGAAAGTATATAAATTGGGAATTTGACCTTGAATATAAGCGGATATGGCTTGCAGGAATTTCATAGCTCCTTCTTCAGCCTGCGCATAGTGTTTTCAATCTGTTTTTCAATTGTCTCCGGCAGAATCTGCTTTCCCCACTGAAAAGCCGGTTCCATATAAGGGCGCGGTTTGGGTTCGACATAGAAAAACTCCAATTTCCCATCCGGGTCGATACCGTGATGCTTCATCCAGTTCCTGAAGCCGGGAATGTTATCGATTTTCAGCCAGTGCCCCTTAGTTCCAAATTCCACTGCTGGGGCATATTCGACATTGGTGCCCACCAGGGCATGTTTGGGCGAAATCCTTTTCACCGTGAGGGAATTTAACAGCTGCCCTAAATCGATAGCCCCCTGCTCCCTAATTTTCTGCTTGGCGAAAGCTTCCAGCGACAGCGCGATGCTCAAAATCCCCTCTTCCAAAGCCCTTTCCAATTCCCCCGGACATTTCTTCAACATCCTTTTCAATCCCTTGATTTTTCCCAGATCGACACAAATATTTATCCTGATCATGACTGATATATCCGCTCCAGTTTCACCGTCAAATGAGTGACCGCCCCGAAGCAGTTTTCCGGTTTCACCTCGGTCACCCGGTAGCAGACTCCTTGATATACCAGAATATCGTTTTCCTGGATATTAGTATCCGGCAACAACGAACAAACGCCATCGGCGCCCATTTGCTTCAGTTCCTCCGGCGATAATTGTTTGAATTCGATGGGAACAACTCCTAAGGATGATTCCGCTGGTTCATATGCGCCCGCAAAGGAGCCTGCCCCGGAAACCGTTGGATGGATGAGTTCCGCAGTCTCGGAATAGGCGGCGATTAATTCCCCCACATCGCCGGACATCTTGTCCCTATCTTCCGCCGTCAACAGCATCAGCTATTCCCATAAATCACCGGAATGAGCAATTCTGTTTCCATCCCATAGATGGGATTGCGCTCGCTCACCATTTCTTTGTATTTCGCTTCATAGTTCTGCCCTAATTTCGCCCAATACTCCGGCTGCTTGGTCTTGTCGATCTTCTTATCCCCGGAGGAAAAAGAAAAATTGCGGGCGGTCTTGGACTGCATCATAGCACAGACCGTAATCATCGCCTGCGTTAAGAGCACTTCCTCATCGTCCGCATCCAAGTTCGGCTGGAAATCCTCATACACAATGGTATAAGCCCGCTCCAAGTTTAAATTGATAGCGGTAAGCGCTCTGGTAATAGCCCGGTTCAACTGCTCATCGGTGAGTAAGGATGGGCTGCTGGAGTCGTCATATTCCAGCCGCAGTTTATTTCTAATGTCAATCAGCGCCATCGAAATGTTCCTTCGCCATTTGAGTAGGAGTATACTTCTGCCCGTTCACGCTGCCAATATTTTCCAGCTTGTAATGTTGCTCGCCCTTCTTCTCTTCGATTCTGGCGGTGAGTCTGCGCCCGCTGGACAAATCGTGCACCGTAATTTCCCCCTGCGCTTCCTTGGAATAATCGACCATCCATTCCCGCTTCTCCGGAGTGGCTTCCGCTGGAGGGGTGGCGGCCTTATCGCCGATCTTAATCAAACCCCTTTTTTCCGCCAGTTTCATCTCTTCGGTCACGCTCTTGACTTCGGCGCTGCCGCCCGGCTTCAGTTTAAGGCCCGATTTGCTCAGCATCACCGGGCCCGGTTTCATATTGAAAATCAGTTTCGCCATATAAGAGACTCCCCGGTTATGAAGTGATGACCACTTTCGCCAGCAGGTCCGGGCGCAGCACCCCCATGGCTGCCTCCATCCAGCAGACAAAGCCCACCTTGAAAGCGGAAGGCTGTTTGTCAGGCTCCACCGCGATGGTTTGACGCACCGCATATTTCCCCACTTCCTCATCGGGGATGACCAGCACTTCCGCCGCATCGGCGGAAGCGTTCTTGATGATGCTGGCCCCGGCGTAAAGCTTGATGATGCCCTTTTCCAACAATTCCCTTTGCGTTACCGGATCAAGATCCCAGTCCCGCATGTCGTTAAAGCGGGCGCCTCTCAGCACCAGATACTTAACCGCTAAGTCTTTATCTTCGATTAAGGCGATAGCCTCATTCAAGGCGGTAGGCGTCAGAACGCCGCCAGTGGCGGTCACCACGTTGCTATCCGGCACCGCCGCGGAAATCACATTGATAGCCCGGCGGTTCAGTTGCTTCCTAATCGCATCCGCCGCCCAGGTCTCCATATCGGTTAAGCGGTAAATGTCCCCATTCTGCAAAACCGAAATATCCACCTGCGGCGCCGAAGCCACTCTATCGATGGTGAATTCGACCTCTTCATCATTGACATTGGATTGGTGCACCCTTCCGCCTTTGGCGATCCAGTATGCCTTGACTTCCCGTATCTTATCGTATTTGGCGGGCTCGCCCTTGGGTAGATTGTGCTGAGTGAGTAAAAGCGAAGCGATTTCCTTCTCCGCGATAGCGTCGTAAATTGCCGGGGCAATGGCTGCTGCAATCGCCATCATCCCGCCTTCCTTGTCCGCAAAAGCTTTGCGTATCTCCGCCGACAGCGCTTCAAACTCTTTCTGGGATAATCCCTTAACATTCATTCTATTTTTCTCCTTATTTACAGGTTTAGACGGAATTTGAGTATTCCGCCGCTGACCGCCAATGCTTTTCCTATTACCTGTGGAACTGGCGTTCCGGTGACCCACTTCTTGATTTCACCAGCGTTGGTATCGAACATCAAATCGTCCCCCGCCGCCACTCCCGCGGTGAATTTTTCCGTTTCGTAAACTCCGCCGTTCATCCAAATGACGGCTTTGTTCAAGTCGGTGGCGGCGGGTAAGACGCCCAGGGTTTCCTGCGCTTCCGTAAGGTTGATGTGACCTAAAATGCCCACCGCCACATCGGTAACCGCTGAACAGACGCTGAATTCGTCATCGCTGGTCAATTTGACCGCTTGTCCGGGCACTCCCGGACCCTTCAAATCCCCATCGCCGTAGGCCAGTCCCGGATGGCAGGGATTGAAAAATACTTCGTTTATAGCCATTTAAATTTTCTCCTATGAAAGATTAATTGTGGTTATCGCTTTAGTTCCTGGCGGGCTTTCTGCAATCCGCCAGCTAATTTGTCCTGCGGCGAAAGCTTGCCGTCATCCACCGCTTCCGGCTCCACTCCGGCATCGGTGCGCATCGCCCCCTTGTCGCCCGCTTCCGACTTGGGCTTCCCGCCGTTGCCACCAGAACCTACCGGCTTCAGCTGCTCGATGACCTGCTCGGTGGCGGCGAAAGCCGAATCGTCCAGCCCCGCTAACCGCTCGATTTCCGCGGTCCTCGCATCTTCGCTTTCAAAGGTTTTGCCCCGCTGCTCCCATTTCTCCACCAGCGCCTTGGCCTTCACCTTCTTCTTGCTCTTGGTCTTTTCCGCCTCGTATTCCTCCAGCTTCTTCTGCAATTCGGTCAGTTGTTTTTTAAGGGAATCGTTTTCCTCCCGTAGTTTTTTGAGCTCGTCTTCATTAGCGGCGACTGCTGCGTTGGCGGCGCTCTTCAAGGTATCCACCAAAGCCTTCATCTCCGCGCTGAAGGAGGTCAAACATTCATTTGCCCTGCTTACTAATTCTTCATTGCCGATCTCCTCCTCGGAAAACTTCTTCAGAATTCCCGCTAGATACCCTTCCAGCGCATTGGTCAGCGGCCAGATTTCCCGCTGCACCTTCTGCGCATTCAGAAAAGCCCTAAAAGTCGCTTCCGTCTCCATTTTCTTAACTCCAATATTTATATTTGATTTCTTTGCTAATTTACTTCCATTATTCGCCACGCTCTTGATCACCGCGCCTGGATCCGCGCCCTTTCGATCCAGCAAACCGCAGCCGGTGAAGACAATATCGTGCAGCTTCTCGTGCACCGTCTCCCCCCGGAACTGCTTCCCCTTATACTGCCGCAGATGGACACAATAATCCGCCTTTGACTTCGAGCGTTTCCCGCACACCGAACACTCCCCTTCGGCATACTCGCACTCCATCGACACCTGCGATACTATCCCTTGCTTGATCAATTTGTAAGCCAGCTTCGCGGCAGGTGAATCCTGAACAAAAAGCGAACCTACGCATTCCACATACCCGCCTTCAGACTCCACATACTTGGAATCAATTACTCCCCCCACGATGTCGGTCAAATCCTGCGAATGCTTGAAATCGATCTTGGTATTCACCGCGGTGCCGTGATTGACTTTCAATTCCTCCGGCGGGAAATAATCGCCGTTTTTGTTGGCACCGGAATGGGTCAGAATAAAGACAAAGGTAGGGTCTTTTCCGCCAGCAGGCGGGTTGGACGACTTGTCCTCACCTTCACCGGCTTCGGAAAGCAGGATTTCCCCATTGAACTTGGCGTGCAGGTTTCGGTCTACCCGGCAGTCCGCTTCCGCTTTCAAGGGCGGCGCCTCCCGTTCGAAAGCTTGATACCATTTCGATAATACAGAATGAGCCTGTTCTCTTGCTTCTTTTGATAGTTTCACCCCACCGCGTGCCCCATTCAAAGCCGCCATAGCGGCTGCTACCCCTCTCCAGACTACCATTAACTTGCCCTCAATGATTTTCCGGTAGGGCAGGAAATAGGCTTGCTTGGCTACCGGATACTTGCCATCGTGTTCCTTGGCAGGATAATCCAGCTTCACATAGGCGCAGGCCTTCGCTAATCCCGCCCAGCCGAACTTATCGATGATGGCGTTAGCTTCCGGGCCCCAGCTCCATTCCCAGGGCGTTTCTACCGGTGCTAATTCGTCTTCCGCCGCGGTGGCTTTGCTCTTACGGGGCTTGGTAGCTACAAACAGATACTCCTTAGCGTCATGCTTGCTTCCGCTGCGGATGCCGATGGTGTATTGCACCGACTTCTTGTGCAATTCCACCTCCCCAAACTGCGCCACCATCAATTCCTGCAGCTCCTTGGAAGTGGGAAAGGCTTTGTCCCGGTAACTCATCAAGAGGTGAGCGCCTATCTTAGCTGTTTCTTCTATGAAGCCTTTGATAAGTTCAGCGATGGAGTCTTTATTGTATTTGGTGCGAGACTCGAAATCCCTGCGGTGGTTATCGATTAGCTTCTTTCCCTGCCAACAGGTCATCAATCCTTCCACAAAGTGGTTATCCGCTTCGTAGTCGTTGAAATTGAACTCAGTGATATAGGGCGGATCGGCGTAAATTACATCCGCCTTCACTTCCGGCAAGAGCTTCAGTGCTTCCTTGTTATAAGCCTTGCATTCCTTGCCATTGTCAAACACTAAGGAATTGGCATGCTTGATATAGCGGACGAAGCTCTCTTTGAATTCGGTGATAGGAATATTCCCCAGCTGCGAGCCCTTGTGCTTCTCCAAAGAAGGATATTCGCTTAGAGGCCGGGTTAGCGCCTTCTTCGAGCGGTGAAACTCACCAAAGGAACTCTTCGCCTTGCAGGAAGCCCCCAGCGCAAACAAGGCTATATCTTTTTTATAGCCGGAGAGCTTTAGTATATTGGTGTAAGTGTTATCTAAAAATTCCAAAATCTGTTTAGTGAAATAGTAGCCGTGAAAATTCTTGACTATGAAGTCATTAGCTTCCTTGTTTTCCGACAATAGCATCTCTATATCTTCTTCCGATAAAGTCACCGAAGAATTTTCCACTACTGCGCGGGCGATGTGATAGGGATACTTCAACAAGTCATTGGCGATAACCTTTAATCCCTTCTTCTTGTAGTAATAAGCCACATTGGCGCCGCCGGAAAACAGATCCAGCACCGTTTCCACCCCTTCCGGTGTGTGCGCCCAGATCCAGGACATCAGCTTCCGCTTGCTCCCCATATAATTGGCGATATACTGTCCCGCTTCTTCCGCGGTTATAAATCGTCCATCCTCGTCCACTCCCATAATTTGCAAATCCTCGAAAATCAAAGGCTGACAGAATAAATCCACCGCCGTCACCAGCGGATTGAATTCCTGAACGATGCTTTCATCCGCTTCGGCGCCGGATTTACCTTCTTCCGGTCCGCAGATGAACAGATGCTCCTTGCCGTGTGAAGCCTCTCCTTCACGGTTTTTCCCGCCCAGACTATAGGTATGGTCGTGGCTCTTCATCCGGGAGGCTTTCCCCTGCTTGGCGATTAGCTCCTTCATCGTCCTTTCATCGGGATAAGCCTTGTCCCGGTAGGACACAATCCAGTATTTTATCCCCTTCGCCTTTTCAAATACACTATCAAAAAACTCCTCCGCATTCGCCTGTGTCACTGTCTGATGCTCGGTCTTATATTTCTTCACCTTGCTCTCTTCGTCTATCTCCAGCCCCTTCCAGTAGGTCATCAAGCCTTCGATGAAATGATAGGAAGTCTCGTAGTTGGTGACCGAAAAATGGGTGGCGTAGGGTGGGTCGAAATAGGCTAAGTCTACTTTGACTTCATCGAAGATATCCAGAATGTCTTTCCGGCAGGCTTTGTTTTCTTGTTCATTGTCGAAGACCAGCCCATTGATGCGCTCGAAATTCTGCTTGAAACGCTTGATGAATTCCTTCGGAGTATCGGGATAGCGGTCTTTGGCTCCCTTGTTATTAGCAGATTGGAAATGACCGAAGCTCCCCGCCGCCGATATACAGGTCTTGCCCAAATCAAATAAAGCCATATCCTTTTTGAAACCGGAGAGTGAGTCGATATTGGCGCGGATATTGTCAATTAAAGCATGCACCCCGGTCTGAAAGAATTTGCCCCGGAAGGTCTCTTGCACGAAGGTTCCGGCTTTTTTGTTTTCCTGTAGTAGCATATTCAAGTCATCTTCCGAAAGAGTAACCTTTTGATTTTCCACTATCGCTCTAGCGATGTGATAGCAGTAGCGCAGGCGGTCGTTGCAGAATACCTGCAATCCCTTCTGCTTATACATATAACCCACTACCGCGCTGCCGGAAAACGCATCCAGCACGCTCTTTACCCCTTCCGGCGTGTTCTTCCAAATCCAGTCGGTCAAGTCCTGCTTGGAGCCGATGAAATTGGTAATGTAGATAGGCAAGTCCTTGGCGGCTTCGATGTTATCCTCGGTGATGCGCTGGTCCCGGGCTGTGGATTCCAGTTCCAGTGATTCCGGCAGCATCAATGGCGACAGGGTCAATTCCGCCTGGGTCTCCAGAAGGAATCGGGTATTTTCCAGTTGAGTATACATCTTTGGTTCAAATTCTTGCAACTTGTAACTTGCCTCTTGTAACTTCTTTATAAAAATAAGTCCCCTGACTTTTCCTGTCAAGGGACATGTCTCCATTCAAAAAGACAAAACCGCAGTAACTTACTGCGGTTTTAGCAGTTTTGGTCAATACATATTCCTTATGGTCTCCAATAGGACGTTCTGTAAAGTCATTTTCATAAACTCCTCCGCTGATAAATTGCCCAGCTCCGCCTCAAAGATTCCCACCCTTTCAACATAATACCCTCCGCGGGTCAAATGAAAATCCAGAAAATCCGGCGGCGGATCAAGCTGCGCTTCCGCCAGCCGGTTCAACACTTCATTCGCTTCCCAGCATTCCTCAGAAGTCTCATCGGGATAATAAATATCCACCCCGCTCGAATCCTGCAGCCAAATTCCGATGGGCGTTTTTTCCGCCGTCAACCGTTCGATCCGGCATTCTATGAAATACCGCACTTTCATAACTGCGCCTCCATCATAGCATAGTATTCGGCGCGCAATTTCACCGCCGCTTCCACCAGACCATTATCCTGATAATACTTCCGCCAATTTTCCAGCAATTCGTGCGGTCGGGGATCGACTTCCTTTGCATCAAACAGGGAAATGTGATAAGTCCAACCATCAGCGCTGACCATCACCACATAATCTTCATGAACCCAATCCACCTTGTTTATGCGGATCAAATGCGAATACTGCATCCCCTGATCGAAATAGAATTCCTGAAAGAAGACCCAAAAGTCACAGCGCATGATTTCCCCGCTGGCTCTGTCAAAGAATGGAATTGCCCGGCAGACTTCAAATGAAGCCCAAAACAATTTAGTGACAAAGTCACCAGCGTTGTCCAAGACAATACATCCCGCCCCGCCGGAAATTATCCGGTCCATCTTCTCCTGCAAATCACGCTGCGCCTTTTTAATCTGTTCCTGTGACATAATTCTTCCTCACCTTGCCTGCACAATCGATGACACCGGGCGGCCATCCGGCAGTTTACTAATGCCATGTTTCTTGAACGCTTGAATGACAGCTCTTCGCTCGCTTTCGGACGAGGTTACAATCATATCGATATTGTCCAGCAAGGTCACATTGTTCTTGAAAATGGTCTCATCGGAGCCTCGGCGCTTGGCGATGCTCTTCCAATCATCGATCTTGCTCAAACGATTATTCCGCACGGTATTTCCGGTCACCCTTCCAAATTTATCGCCATCATAGGTGATGGCATCCATGCGCCGGAGCAAGTTTTTTTTGAAGTATAAACCTTCGCTGGCGGATTGATCCGATTTCAACTGCCGGATGCGGGTGAAAAAATAGTTAGCGCCGCCGGTGGACATATCACTTTCCGGACTCATCCCACCCACCGGAACTCCACTGCGCATCTTTTCCATAGTCGAAACCATAGCCCCGTTGTTGCTCAGAATATCATCGATAAAGTTTCCCATATTACCCCGCGAATGTGTAATATTATGGTAAAGATAATAGTCTTTCATTTCCCGCTCCAGCATCTCATCGGTGATATCGAACCGTTCCTGCAAACGGTATCCTGCCTGTTTCCGCTGCTTCCAGGTGGAATGCATAATGGAAAAACGCCCTTCAGGGTCATATCCGGGAATCTTGGCGACATCATCGACCCCCAGTTCGTTCGCCCAGTATTGCCGCAAAGCTTGCACTCGCTCGCTTGCAGAAGCGTGCCCCGCTTCCAGCTTTTTCAGTAATCCCTTCCATTTGGGAGTATTATCCTCTTTCAGGATATAAGCCATCTTGGTGAGATAGAGGGATTCTGCATCCGCTGGAGTTGCCAGCGAAGCGTTGATACCCAATCGATCCAGGCTGCCCTGCAGGTTTTCCATCGTCTGCACGGTGCATCTATCCGTGATTCGCAATTCCAAGACTCCTTGATGCGCGTAGTAATTGCTCCCCTCCCAGGGCCGGTAAATCCCAGTCACTCCATCGCCAAAATCAATTTCGTATTCCAGCCCCTTATTCTTCGAACCACAGCAAAGTTTCGATAGATTGACATTTTCTTCTTCGACCGTAATCCTGCCCTGCCGGACGGTCTTCTTATCCATTCTGATTTCATTGCGCATTTCTACTCGCAGATTCGATTTTAGAGGTTCTTTCGAAAGACCTTCATCATAACGCCGGACATACTGCTTGAATTCCTTTATCTTGACCTTGCCACCATGTTTCTGCGATTCCGCAATCTCATTCAGCATTTTAGTGTATGACTTAGCCAAGGAGCTGAGGTCTTTATCGCCGCTCGCTGCCAGCTTCTTTAGTTTTGTCTTATGCGAAGTCAAGGCCTTGGCGACGGTCTCGCCGTTGAATTTGTAATCCCCTTTTGTAATGTGATGGTTGATGGTCTTCACCGCCGCCAGGATATCGTCATAGAAGATGTCCTGTTCCAAAGGCATTCCAATCCGCTTGGTGTTTTTCGACCATTGACCCTGCTCCCGTAGCACTTTCAATAACTTGCTTTCCGCCTCCGGGCGGATTTTCATGCGAGCGATGGTGCGCGGCTGACCTTTGAAATCTTCCGTGAAGAATAAAACATTCTGGTCTTCGATATCTTCCACATCGACCGGCAGCGTGCGCCCCTGCCAACCCGCTGCGTTGATATCTTCAATCCATTTCTCCGCATCTTTAGGAAGCCGTCCTCCCGCAAATTCCTTACCGCGAGTGCCCGATACCCCGGTTTCAAACTTGAATATTGCCTTGGCATTGCCGGTTTTCTCCCGCAATAGCCGGGTATAGAACTCTTCAAAGTCGCTGCGCAGGTTATTCTTGCGGGCGAGGGCGGTTTCATAAAACTGCTTCAGTTTCAATTTCTGGTTCTTGAATCGGCCTTCGGCGTAGGGGCGCAGAAGTTCCCGGTAGGCGTCATCGGTCAGCTTTTCGATTTCCGCGATATGGCGGTAAGTCGACTGCAGGTTCATCTCGATTTTGCCATCCCGCCAAGCCCGCATCAGCGTATTATAAAACGGCTCCGACTCGCCGAAAGCTCCATTCGGATGATATATGATTGACAGCTCGTCATCGCCCAGAAACTTAAAAATCTGGCCTTTATCAATTCCGAGCACCCGGTTATCTTGAGTCCTAAGAAACTGTTTCATATGCGCATCGTGATTGGAAATTAACCAATCGATGACATGCTCGCGCTGCAGCTGTTCGATTTCCGAGGCGGATAGCTTCTCCACCGGAATGTTGCGAAAATCGAAATCGGCTTTCAAATCCGTCCGCCATTTTTGAATGGAGCCCGTCTTGGGGCTGGTAGACCCAGGAACCTGTAACCTGATAAACCGTACTTCCACTGCCTCGGGATCGATTAACCGGCCAATCATATAAGCCACCTCATCGCCCAAGGCGCGGAATTCCTCCGCCGGTTTGAACAGCCATTTGGCGCCAGACTCATCGATGAAAAAATATTTGGTGTGCGCTCCTTCAATCTCCGCCCGCCCCTGAAACTTAAAGGGATGGCTGGAAGCAAATTTCTCCCAAGCGTCATCGATCTCCACCCAATCGACCGGTTTCTTCACTGGCGAAGTTGATGGAGTTGGGATAATTTCAGGCGTTTTGGGTTTGAATGGCTTCGGTTTGAGAGTTGGCTGGGGAGTGCTGGAGGCTATTGGTTTGCCATGCTTCTCCGACCATTTCAGCCATTTCACTTCGATATTCTTCTGCACTGCGGCGATGGTCAAGGGATCATCGGAGGTCATGATGGTCACCAGATCCTCCTTGGAAGCCCATTGATAATGCAGTATCTTGTGCTCCTGAGCGATTTTCTTAATCGCCGAGCCCTTAAGACTCTTCTTCGATTCCCAAAAGGCTTTCTGCATCTGCTGATACTGCGCCTGCAGCACCTTAAAATCTTCTTCCGGGATTAGAGGTTTCAATTCTGTCAGTGAACTTTTAACCGATTGCATCTTTTCCTGAATATGAACGAAGTCGTCAAAACCGCTATCCCACACATTATTACAGCCCTTAGTCACTTCGCTTTTCAAAGAGGCGATTTTCTGAGCCGTCAATTCCGGCCCCAGCTGCGGCGCCTGTCCCGCCTTCTGCTTGAGCAAATCGATCAGCTCTTCCTTCGACCGCAGTGCGCCGATTTTGTGTTTCTTGATCAAGGCTTTCAGTTCAACGCCTTTGATGCTGTCAAAGTCGACAAAAGGTTCATGCGGTTTCAGTAACTTTACAAAATCGGATTTAGTGCGGGCGATGCCGATCTTGTTCGCCTGCGCTATCTTCTGCACCTGCTGAATGGTCAATTCGCTGAAGTCGCCCGATTTCACCGCTTCGCCCACCTGCAAGGAATCCGCCTGCTTCTTCGTCGCCATCCCCGCGATTTCAGAAGGCACCAAAATGCATTCGTATTCCGGCTCCTGCGCTATCGCCGCTAGCCTCTCCGCCCAACCAGAAAGCAGTACTATATTCTGCAATATTATATTGGCTTGCCCGCCCGGCATACTCTCGCCCTCGCCGCATAGGTGCTGCACCGGCATGATGGATGCAATGGAATTTTAGGGACTTTATCCAAAGGAAAATCCCTTCCGTCCAGTTCCCAGCACTCCGGGCACATCCGCTTGTCGCCCACCGCCAGCCAGGTCACTGTCTGCGCCCCTACCGTTTCATAGAACTTATGTCTCCCTTGACCATAGGCTCGCAGGATTTCTGTTCGTGTAATTGTCTCTACCCGGTTCTGCGCGGTCTTGAAAACGGTTTTTCCCGCCATCCGAAAATCCTCCGCATTGGTGATGATCCCACCTATCTTCTCACTAATCTTGGCGATGCTTTCCCCTTGAATCAAACCGATGGCAATCTGCTGCTTGATTCCCTCCCCTAATTCCCTTGTCACATTTCCCAATAGCTGCAGTTCGTAATTGACCAGAAAACCCAACGCATGGCGGTCGACCAGACTCATGACCTGCTCCGCCAGCTTGGCCTGTTCACCAGGTGAAAGATCAGTATAAAAGGGCAATCCGATATCCCCCAATTCGTGGATGGAAGTTTGCATCCCCTGCTGAAATCCGCCTTGCATCCCGCTATGTGAAATAAGCGAAAGTTCTTTCTTCAGGTCTCTGGTGATATTATCGATTTCCTTCTGGATGCCCCCCAGTTGCGACCAGCGTACTTCCAATCCTTTGGAAATAATCGATTTCTCCTTAATCCGTATCAATTCCGCTTTGATTTGGGTGTCCGCTGACTGTAAGGCTTTTAGCATCTTCTGCACCTGCAAGTCCGTATATGCTTCCCGCACCGCCAGACTGCGGGACACCGCTTCCGCTATCCGCTCCACCTGCGTCATTGCCCTGCCTCTTCTCCTTCATCAAATAACAGGCAGGATAAATGCGTGAATTCTCGCTCCTCGCCTGTCAATTGGCATTTAGCCTCCTCCATCGAATATTTTTCGCATTCACCACAAGTCTTTTCCGCCACTTCGGCGGATGTCCGTAATGGCGGTCTAATCTTCTCATACGGCGATTTTGCAGCAGCTTGTTTCTCTTTTTCCACCTTTTCGCCTTCTTTCTTGTCATCAATCCCCAGCATCTCCCTGGCGGTCGGCACCGATAAAATCCCCAGCTGCACCAGCGAAACGATGTCCTTGATATCCCAGGACATATCGACTAAAGTCCCTTCGCGGGTTCTATTGCTTTTCTCCACCTCCGGGTCCAAATCCATCTTCTGCTGCATAGTGTGTTTGGAAATCAGATTGCGGTCATACATTTCAATCAACAGCTTCTTGACATCGACTTGATTGGTCAAATCCACATCGGAGAAAATATACTGCAGACGCTTATCTGAATATCCTTTCATCTCCCGCCAGTCATCAAAGATCCAGTCCAAAAGTTCCCGCGCCGCCTGCTTGATTTCCTTCAGCATTACCACCATCTTCTGGAAGGCTAAAGATGCGGTGGCAAAGTTAGGACCATCTCCGGTGACCAGAGACTTCGCCACCCCCAACGCCACGATGATGTCTTCCTTGACCTCTTTAACCTTGTCCTCGGTGTTCAGCACCTGCCCTTCAGTCCCGTAGGTTTCCGCTTTGACATAAAAGGGTACTACCAGCCCGGATTTCAAATCCATCTTATTGATCTGGTTGCGGGTGACATCCAGCATCTTTTGCGTGGGCATAATCACCTTATCCCCAAACTTCCCACCCACTTGAATGAAGCGCAGCGGAGTAGTCCAGCGCTTGGCGATTGCTCTTTGCGCTCGTCTATAATCTCGTAATAGTTCTATCGATTCGAAAGCCGGCACCACCATGGAATTCCCTCTGGCGGAAAACTGCGGAGCATTCCACTTCTTGTGAATCAGCTGTTCCAAAGGCAATTCAATCTCCTCCCCGGAACTCTGCGCCCCGCTGCCGGTCTTTTCCGGCTTCTGCGCCGCTTTCACCAATATTCCTTTTTCAAATTCAAAGTCCACCGATGCCGGATTTACGCAAATTAGTTTTACGATGTCGTTATATTGCCCCTTCTTGTCGTTGGTCTTGCCTGCAGCGCCATAACGCTTGTAGCCGATGCATTCACCCTTGACTAATAGCTGCAGGATCATATCCTTGATGAAACGGTTTATCCCTAATACGGCAGACAACTTTTCCGCTTCTTCGCGCACCTTATCATCATCGGCGGAAACCTTAATCATATCGCCAATGGCGAAAGTGCGCCAGGTGTTGATGGTATTGGATACGATGGGCTCCTCAAGGTAATACTCCCAGGCTTTCTGCGCCCGCTCCTTCCAATCGGCGGGGATGCCCTTAACTTCATATTCCGAAGAAAATACACCCGCATTCAATGCAGCGGCTGCGCCCATCCAATCGGGATCAATCACCACTGCTTGGGTAAAGCCGGATTCCAACTGCGCTTTCAATTCTTGGATTTTTTCTTCATTTGCGGAATCGGCCGTTTCTTGCTCGATGCCATCGCTTGACAATTTATCCTGCTCTGTTGTCATTTAACTTGCTCCGAATTATTGAAACACCGGATTGGTCGCCACCGGGGTAAGACTCACAATTTCCACATCACCGTCAAGTTCCTGCAACCGTCTATATTCCCGCCGCAGAAAAGCGCAGCGCGCCGAATCCACAATATGGTCGTTGCCTTTGGAATAAATAATCTTTCCATCGTGCAGGGAATAGGTATGCGTGGTAAACTCGTTTTCCAAATCCAGGTCGCTTCTGGGGAACACCACCTTCCCTTTTCCTAAAGCCCAGTTGATAAGCTGGGTCATATATTCCTTCGTTCGCTTCCTTATTGGCTTCCCATCGTCACTATATCCGATGGTGGTGGAACTGCCGAAGTCAAAGCCCATCACCTTGCTTTCAAAATCGCATCCCTTGAACTTGTCCAGCGTGGTCAAATCCTGCACCACCGAAAGTCCGTTTCCGCCGTTGTCGATGCCGATTCCTTCGGGATGGTAATAATGGTCGATCAGAGCAATAATCTCCGCCAAGACCGGGTAGGACACATGTTCAATATGGAAGCGGGCTTTCAAACGCATAACTTCTTCTTCGTCTTCCTCCCAGATAGTTATCTCCGAAGGGTCGTTGGTATAGCCCAAATCCCCACCGATCCAGAATCTACCCTGTTCCGGCACCAATCCCAGCATTAAATCCAGACGGCTGCGAATTTCAGCTTCGCTGGCGCAATCGCTTAATTCCTCACCCAAGATATTCACCTGCCGGTAGGTCTTCACATCGCGCTGGCACTTTCGAAACTGCTCGTGGTTAAAAGCGCCGTAGGAAGGTTTACCGTGTTCGCCCAGCACTTCGTGCTGATAACCCGCAGTATCCCGCCCGCCGTAGAATATCGCTAATTCCACTTCCCGCTCTGGTGTCCAGTTGGGATTGATAGAAGAGGGCCAGTGAAACACCGTCCACTTGCCCTCTTTATTTTCGGTGAAGAGGAAATATTTGGTGTTGCGCATGCCGTTGGGATTGGAATAAATCCGCATCCGTCCGTTTTCATTTAGACAAGACATTAAAGCGTTCCAGGCTTGTTCCGGCAGCCAAGCGGCTTCGTCCACCCAAATCCTATCGACATGTAGCGAACGGAAGGCTTTCCCCTGGTCGCCGCCGGGCCGGAAATAAATCATCGTCCCCGATACAAAACGAATCTCAAAATAGGGCTTCCGCTTCACTGCTTCGTGACCAGAAGACTTCACCGCCACCGCTTCTTGCAAAATGGGATTTTCACCTATCTGGAATTCCAGTTCATCAATCAAAGTGTCCAAATGCCCTTGATGTGGCGCCGCCACCAAGCCTTTGCCGCCCTTGACGGTGAAAGCAAAGTGCAGGATGTCGGATACGATGCAGACGCTTTTACCCACCTTCCGTCCATCCCGGTGGATGATGAATCTATCCTTACAGCGCAGGTCTTCGGCTTGATGCCGCCAGAACTTACGCAGCGCTCCACTCCGGTCATGAAGCATCTGCTCACCCCAGGACACCGGGTCCAACATCATCTTCACCATCGCCTCCCGCTGGGATGATGACAATCTGTCTATACGCTTGAAATCCATCGGAAAGGTTAAAAACCTTCGGAATTAACTTGATTTTTCGGAAATTAAACTGCAGGTTATATTCAAAATTACTCTATTCAATACAATTAGAAAGAAAGAGAAATGACTATTACTCAGGCAATGGCGCAATTCGCAGCGCACCGGACTGCCGCAGGAAATTCCTCCAAAACCATCGATTCCTACCAGCGGGAATTACATAGACTGCGGAAATTTTTACCAGATGATATCCCGGTAGAAAAAATATTAGCCAACCAGTTGGATAATTTCCTGAATTCGGATTTATCGCAGCTTCGCTATGGCGGCGGAAAGCGTAAACCCGGCTCTATCGCTAATACCAAAGCCGCTTTGAATTCCTTCTTCAAGTGGCTGCAAGTAACCGGTCACATTGACCATAATCCCGCCATCACCGTCCGCATCGTCAAACAACGCAGTCTGCCGACTTACTTATCGCCGGAAGAAGTGAAACCGCTTCTGAAAACGATAAAGGAGACCCGTGGCTGGCAGGCGGAACGGGATTTCGCCGCCGTCAGTATCTTACTACATACCGGACTGCGGCTTTCAGAACTGACTGGCCTCGATGTCGCCGATGTCGACTTGGACGAAAATAAGATTCAGGTGAAAAGAACCAAGGGCGGTCAACCCGCGGTCAAACACATTAACGCCAAACTTAAAAAGGTCCTTAACCAATATTTAATTCATAGGTTGGAAGCTGAAACCGAATGTCCTGCTTTATTTCTCAGCCAGTGGAACCGCAGATTAACTGATCGGCAGTTCGCTTTAAGGTTGGAAATGTGGTCTAAAAAAGCCGATATCACCAAAAAGGTTACTCCACATGTCTTAAGACATACCTTTGCCACCACTCTTTACGCTAAGACCAAAAACCTGCTGGCGGTGCAGAAAGCTTTAGGGCACGAATACATCACTACCACCCAGATTTACACCCACATTCAGGACGAAGAACTGCACAGCGCTTTAGAAACATTGTAAAAAATCATTTCCGGTTGTTCGCCGCCAATAAATGGGTCTTATCGGTCGAGCCCTTGCTGCTGCCGAAGAAATAACCCAGCACCGTAGCAAAGCCACTAACCAGCCCGCCGAACATAATATTCACCATGGCGTTATTCGAACCATTCAAATCTGGAATAACCATCATCATTCCCGTCAATAAGAAAAATCCACCGACTACCACCCAGGCTAGGATATACAAATTTAAATCCTTCTTGCCTGTTGCCTGAACAATAGCGGTTTCCCGCTGCCGGGCGGATTGGGTGTCGGCTAAATAGGCTTTCGATTCCTCCAGTTGAACACGCGCCGCCTCAATGCTGAGTTCCTCCAACCGTTCCCGGTGCTTCATTTCCAGCTCTTTCAACTTGGTCAGCGCCTCCGGGTCAGATTGAAGTAAGGACATCACCTTTTCCGGGTCGTCCGCTTCACCCCCGAATAGTGACGCCACCAATCCACCAACCGCGCCGCCCGCCGGTCCGGCAAGCGCCGTTCCCAATAGCGGCGCCCCTTTCTTGACAAAATCGCCTATATCTTTCCAAGTCATTTTTATTTTCCTTTCGATTCTATTTTATTTCGTGAAATTCGCATCAGTAACTTACTGATATCTTATTCTGGGCTTTTCAGCCCTTCTCCCCCGGAAGACCACCACTTTCATTTTCCCTTTTTGACCTTGCCGAGCTTTGAAATTTAGATTTTTCCAAACCGCATCTCCAGTCGAGGAAAGCCTCGACTCGCCGGGACATCGCCCGACCCGGCGCACCCTTATGCGAAGTTCCTGCGCCCGGAAAGGTAATGTGCATGTGGGTTTGTTTTTACTGGGATTTCAGATGCCCTTAGCATAAGGCTTGTTTCCGCCGAAGGTTTTAATTCGTTTAGCATAAGGCTGGTTTCCGCCAGGGCGGTTTCTGATTCCGGCAAACATGCAAAGGCCCAAATTCCACCAGCTGTGGAAACTTCGGATTAGATGTCTAATCCGAACTTTTACCCCATTCCACAATTCCATAGCCTTTATTTCTTTTAAACTTACGATTTGCAGCAGACAGTTAATTCCGAAGTTTTTTCACCGGATTTTCAATCGAATACGGATTCTGTTACGCTTTGGGATGATTCTGCGCTAGTTTCAGGACCAGAAACATGTTCGGCTTCGATGTCCTTCGCACTGCCCGGCGCTTCCGGCTTGGGCAATATCCTCGACTGCTTCTTATCCTCGCCTTCCGGCGCCGCCTCGCCCTTCTTCGCTTTTTCAATCATCTCCAACGCCAATTCCGCAAAGGTCTTTTCCTCGCTGCCCTTCGGTTTCTGACCTTCGCGTGTAATACCCAACGCCTTCAATACTCTGGTCATGCTCTTAGACAAGTCTTCCACCGCCCGCGGTGAAGAAGAGGCTTCATCGGTCTGGGTGATGGCACGCGTGATGCGGATGTGGATCAATCCAGCAGTCTGCGCTAAAGCTAAATCGGCGATGTTCCAGTCGCCCAGATGTTCCAAAAGCGAGTTCATAAATACTTGGAAACTCACCCGCTCCGATTCCTCCATAAAGCGGCAGGCGTAAGCCCCGGACTTCATAGCGAAATCGTTCAAGACATATCTGGTATTAGAAACCCCGCCAGGATTTTTGGGATTGGCGCCATGCAGTCGGCAGACACGATAACCATCGACTGCCGGACACAAACAACGGGTGCCAGTAGCCTTACTGGTAGCGGCGCACTGCTTGGCGCGAATACCGAACGGAAGATCCCGCACCGGTTCATCCTCCCAATTCTTCTCCGGCGGTTTATTCAAATCCGGATTCGCAGGTGCGAAGATGTTTTTCTTAGTTTTAAAATGACTCATTCTTGTTTGGTGTTGTGGTGTTAAAAACAGTTTAAAGCAGGTCGGCGGAAGGCGTTTTGCGCCTTCGATATAAGATTAAGGGACTTGGCGATTATTGTCAAGAGCAATGTCTTCATTCAGCGCTACAAAACCGCAGTAAGTTACGATAATACTGCCATAATGGCACCTATTTTGGCGGATTTGGCAGTTTGTTTTTACTCAAAGTGACAATATCCCTAATCCTCAGCGGGCTGAGATAATATTTTTCTGCTAATACCCGGTAGATGTGTCCGGTTCTGAAGCCCTGTTTCTTGTATTGTTCGAACTCCGCCCGGATGGCTTCGTCCCGGCGCAGCACATTGTCGCTTTTCGACATTGTTTCTTTTTCCTTTTCTGTTTCGGTTTTGAATCTTGTCCCCGGCTCCGACCGGGGATCTACGGTAAAAGCTTCCAGTGGCGGCGGTTCCTGCGAAGTCCATTCCTCCAGCCATTCCGGCGAAGCTTTATCGACATCCCATTCCGCTTCCGGCTGCCGCCACAGCACAAACTTACCCGCCCGCTTTTCAATGGCATAATGATCCCCGGCGAAAGTGTTTTTCTTGATAAACGCTTCCAGTTCATACCAGCGCATCGGTTTCGTCACCTGAATGCGGTAGGGGTGCTCCCACTTAGTCTTTTCATATTCG
>Ga0172375_10001593_pt1 | contig 36289 bp, 32 predicted proteins | sample LakKiv1m_FD_114537 | JGI IMG/M metagenome (GOLD analysis project Ga0172375, IMG submission 114537) | Freshwater microbial communities from Kabuno Bay, South-Kivu, Congo - kab_092012_11.1m | ecosystem: Environmental > Aquatic > Freshwater > Lake | place: Democratic Republic of the Congo... | reverse complement strand
AAGAAGAATAAAAAAGTTATTATAAGTGATTATGATGAAGCAGGTTCAGGATTGTTATCAATTAATTATCTTGTTTATCAATATCCATCTGAGTGTGATTTGAGTTTATCAACTGAGGGGAGCAACCAGATTTTAAACTTAAAACCAAAATCAAAAAAGAATAATCTTGGTGAAGTAAAACTTTACATCTCAAAAGAAAATTTGATTGATAAAGCTTTAATCTCAAATCCTGCAAGCGGAACAATGGAAGTTACATTTTCAAATTATAAGCTCAATCAAAATTTATCTGATTCTAAATTTTCATTTACGGCACCGGAAGGAACTACTGTAGTTGACCTCAGATAAGAAGAATAAATTTGGCAATGTGGGAATGATAGTTAACTATGGTTTCTCTATCACTCTTGCTATAGTATTTCTATACATTGCATTTTATGATGTTAATTTCAGTGAAGTTTTAAATATAGTATCGCACGCAAATTTGCTTTGGGTATTTATCTTTATAGCAGTTACAATGCTTGGGCATTATTTTCGTGCAGTTAGGTGGAAATACATTCTTAATTCCGTTAAGCCAAACACATCAATGAAAAATCTTTTTGGCTCTCTTATGGTCGGGTACGGAGTTAATTGTGTTACTCCAAAACTCGGCGAGGTTACTCGCGCCGTGCTGGTTGGTAAATGGGAAGGGCTATCGCGCTCATCAATGTTTGGGACTGTAATACTGGAAAGAATTATAGATATAATATCTATGGGAGGATCTATCATCGTTGCCCTCTTTTTAACAAGCGTAAATCTTTCAGAAAAATTTCCGTGGTTAATTTCTTCTTTGTATATAATGGGCACGGTTATAGTTTTAGCAATAGTTTTTCTTTCGTTGATTTTACGATCAAAAGAAAAATTTTCTAGAATTATTATAAAGTTAGTTGGAAAAATTTCAAATAAGCTCGCCGAAAGAATCGCCTATGTATTTACAATGCTTGCTGAAGGTTTTGCAAGTTTAAAGGGAACGAAAAATTATTTCTGGACTATTTTTTGGACTGTTTCTATAATGGTTTTATACGCTTTCGGTTCTTATGCAGGAATGTTAATGCTTGACATGCAAAACTTTCAGCCAATTACTTTCGGTATGGGCTGGATAATTATGAGTATTAGTGCTATTGGCGTGATAATACCAACACCTGGTAGCACGGGTTCGTATCATACTCTGGCAAAATCAACTTTGGTTTTAATTTTTGGATTCAGTGAAACGATAAGTGCTGCTTATGCTTTTTTAACTCACATCATCGGATATATTTTATTTATTATAACGGCATTAATAATGTTTTTTATAGTTAATAAACAAAAAGAAAATTTATTTGAAGTCGTAGAAACAGAAATTAGGGAAATATGAAAAAACATTTGACAACTTTATTTGTGATGATTATATCTATTCTTTCCTTTGCACAAACTCCCAATGAAGTAAGAGGTTCTATGGGAATTGATTTTGTTAGCATTCCATCCCTTAAAGAATATATTGATCAACTGCCTTATGAACAGCTTTCAGATTTTAATTCAGCCGTTAATTTTTCGGGATCTTATGGTCGGATGCTCTCTAAATCATTTCAGCTTCAGGCAGAACTAAGTTACCTGCTTTATTCGTTTACATCTTCCGATGGGAACGGTCAGTATGAATTAGCATATGGTTTAACAATGCCTTCACTTATTGGTTATTATGTTATAACCGGTACAGGATACAATTTTAAGTTTGGTGGTGGAGCAGGCGTAAGATTTTTATCGGTTGATGAATCTTTACCAGGAACAGGAAGTTCTGATAACTATACCTCAACTGGGTACGGATTTATTTTGCGTGCTGAAGGCAACACAGCTTTGGCAGAAAATGTTTACGCTCACATTGCTGCAGATGTACGCTATGATGTAAATGGCGAGCCTGAAAACAATGGCGATAAACTTTACAATGCGGTTTACAAAGAAAATGTAAATTTTAATTCACTTTCATTCGGAATAAGACTTGGAATATCATATCAATTTTAAGGAGTTTATTTGAGTTTAATTGAAGCAATTATTCTAGGAATCGTTCAGGGACTTACGGAGTTTCTTCCAATAAGCAGCACCGGACATCTAACGCTCGCCGGAAAATTTATGGGATTAATTTCTGATAAAAATCCTGAACACTGGACATCTTTTATTGCAGTTATACAACTCGGAACGATGATATCAATTTTTGTTTATTTCTGGAAAGATCTCTGGAATATTTTTATTGCATTTTTACAAAACAATCTTCAAAAACGTGTAAAGTATTCTGAGCAATCCACAAACTCAAAACTTGGCTGGATGATTATTGCAGGAACAATTCCAATTGTTATAATTGGATTACTGTTTAAGGATATAATTGAGGGAGCGTTAACAAAAAATCTTTATGTAATCAGCGGTAGTTTAATTGTACTTGCAATCATACTTGCTGGTGCAGAAAAAACCGCGAAGTTTAAAAAGAATATCGAAGACATAACATTACTAGATTCCATTTTAATTGGATTAGCACAGGCTGTTGCATTAATTCCCGGTTCCTCGAGATCGGGTACAACAATAACAGGCGGGTTGTTTCTTGGATTAAAAAGAGATGTTGCAGCAAGATTTTCATTTTTGTTAAGTGTTCCAGCGGTTCTTGCAAGCGGCGTGCTTCAACTAGTGGAATCGCTCAAATACATCAATTACGATCTAACAGTTAACTTGATTGTTGCCACATTAGTCTCTGCTGTAAGTGGTTATCTGGCAATTGATTTTCTTCTAAAGTTTTTAAAAAAGAACACAACATTTGTTTTTATTTATTATAGAATTGCACTCGGAATTTTAATTTTAGTTTTACTTTATTCAAATACAATAAATCCATAAGGAGGTTAAATGAAAAGACTATTTTTTGCAGCAGTTATAATGGGATTATTTTTATCAACGAATATTTTTTCACAAAAAAAGGAAACAAAAGTAATGAGTGACAGCACAACAGTTGCAGTTATAAAAACCAATATGGGCACAATTGAAATCGAATTGTATGACAAAGCAACTCCAAAGACAGTAGAAAATTTTGTTGGACTTGCTAACAAAAATTATTACGATGGAGTGATTTTTCACAGAGTCATTGATGGCTTTATGATTCAGGGCGGCGATCCAACGGGTACAGGACGCGGCGGTGAAAGTTTCTGGGGCAAAAAGTTCAATGATGAAATTGTTAAAGAACTTGTCTTTGATGGTGAAGGAATTCTTGCAATGGCAAATGCGGGACCAAACACAAATGGCAGCCAATTCTTTATAACGTTAGCAGCAACAAAATGGTTAAATGGTAATCATACAATCTTTGGTAAAGTAATTTCCGGTATGGATGTAGTAAAAGCTATTGGCAAAGTTGAAAAAGGCCCACAAGATCGTCCGGTAAAAGATGTTGTGATGGAAAAAGTTACAATAGAAAAAAGATAATTGACAATTAAGAATTACTAAAAGAGGATATCTTAATAATCAGAAATGCATTTTTGTCATTCCCGCGAAAGCGGGAATCTATTTAGCATAATAGAATTTGGATTTACGTTTTCACGGGAATGACACATTAATCTAACCATTGTGATAGCCTACTTTAATTTTAAAAGTTAACTATGGCAAAAAGCAAAGCTCCACCGATACAAGAAATAGAAAAGCAGTTAAAGCAGAAAAAGATTTTGCCTGTTTATTATCTTTTTGGCGAAGACTCTTACAGTGTTGATATAACTTTTGCCGCCATTGAAAAAGCCGTGCAGCCTTTTATAACTTCAGATTTTGATAAAGAAATTTTGTATGGTGAAAATCAAAACTTTACAAACATTATCGGATTAGCTTCAACGTTCCCATTTGGTTCCGAAAAAAAACTCATCATTGTTAAACAAGCTGAAAAATTAAAAGATAAAAAGGAAAAAAAAGAGATAGTTAGTTATTTTGAATCGCCTGCTGAATTTACTGTTCTTGTTTTTCTTCATGAAGGAACAATTACAAATCCCACATCTGAACCATATAAAACTCTTGCAAACCAGGGATATTTTTTTGAGGCTAAAGAACTAAAAGGTAAAAGCTTAATTGATTGGTTAATTTCCGCAGTTGAAAAAAATGGAAAAACTATTTCGTACGATAATGCTCAGTTGCTTACAGATATTTCCGGGGAAAATAGAAATGCCCTGGAATCTCAGCTTGAAAAAATATTTATCTATGTTGGTGATAATAAAGAAATAACTATAGAGAGTATTCGCGGCTTATCAACATCCTTAAAACAATACACTATATTTGATCTGCAAAACGCAATTGGTAAAAAGAATAAATCTGCTGCATTAAAAGTTGTTTTTAATCTTCTTAAAAACGGAATGGAACCAACTCAAATAACTGCAATGGTTAATAAATATTTTACGAGTCTTGCTAGATTAAATGAATTAACCACAGCCAACACAAACGAGTTTCAGGCGGCAAGAATTATTGGTACACACCCATTTTATCTTAAAGATTATCATAGTGCAAGAAGAATGTATTCTGATAAACAGTTAACTGATGCATTTTCAGCATTATTAAAAGCTGATTTATCAATCAAAACAACATCGCTTGACGATTACACACTATTAAGTGTATTAATTGCAGAAATTATTCCAGATTGAAAGAAATCAAAATCCACAAAAGCTTTTCCAAACTTTTTGTAAATTTTGATCAGGAATTGAAACAAACATCCAACTAACAAAGTATAAAACCGTTGACGGATAGAAATCTTAACGAATTTACTGATGAAGAACTGATTATTGAGTTTCAGAGCAGCGGCAATGAAAAAGCATTTGAAATATTAGTTCAGAGATTCAAAAATCCTTTAACTAATTATGTTTTTAGATTTCTTGGGGATTATGATTCTTGTGTTGATATTGTTCAGGATACTTTTGTTAAAGTTTATCGTTATAAAGACAACTATAGTTCATTGGCAAAATTTTCAACATGGATTTATACAATTGCGGGTAATCTTGCGCGCACAGAATATCAGAGAAAACGTAGAAGAAATTTTTTCTCGATAAGCAGTTTTGGAGAAGAAGATAAGTCTTTTGATATTCCTGATAATTCTAATCGCCCTGATGTTGCCGCTGATATGAATTTGAAAAATGAAATTATTCAGAAAGCTTTGTTAAAAGTTAGAGATTCTTATCGTGAAGCCGTAATACTTAGAGATGTTCAGGAATTATCATACGAAGAAATTGCAGATATTATGAAAATTGAAGTTGGAACAGTTAAATCAAGAATAAATCGTGGCAGGGCAGAATTGCAAAAATATCTAAAAGATATTTATAATGATTAAGGTTAAAAAGTCATGAGGCTGTGTCATAAGTTAGGCTTTATGTGTCTTTCCCGTGAAAACGGGAATCCAAAATCTATAATACACAGAGATTCCCGCTTTCGCAGCAATGACAAAACTGAATTTCTGACTTTGGGGAGATCCTGGACGAAATAATGATTAAGGTATAATGAAATGAATGAAGAAGAAAAAACATATAAAAAATTATTAGATGATTTAAAAAATCTTCCCAAAGTTGATGCACCCAAAAATTTTGAAACAGAACTTTTAAGAAAAATTAATTCATCTGAACCAGAAAAGAAAGAAAGTTTTTGGGATAAACTACTTTCGCCTGGTAAACTGGCACCTGCTGCCGTTGCATTAGCTTCCGCAGCGATTATCTTTTTTGTTGTTGATATTAATTCAGAAGAGATGGAAGACCCGCTTAACATCGCACCTAGATTGCGTGAAGATTTAGTTATTTTTGAATCTATAGAAAAAATACCAAATACTCCATTAAAAAAATCAGGTAGAGTTAAAGAAGAATCAAAAGCGCTGAAAGAAGGGTTGATAGAAACAAAAGAAAATGAGAATCAAACTCAACCTAAGGTTGGATTAGAAGAACAATCCAATATAAAATCTAAAGCTGTTGAAAAATCATTTTCTGATGAGTTGGTTTCCGATAAGACTGATGCAGATAATTTAAAATCTGAGGAAACCGAACGATTGGGTATGACCGCCGCGCCTTCAGCTTCGACACTCGCATCTGAAATAAGTAAAGTCGATAGTTTTGAAAGCGAAATGAAAAGAGAACGAGATGAAATTCATAATCTTCCGGTTTCACCAAGTAGTTCAGGTAATTTAAGTAAGGATAATATCAACTTTATGCAGAGAAATCTTTCAACCGAAGAGAAAAAGGAAGTGCAACAGTTAAAGATGAAAGTTCAGACTGAAAAAAGCGAGAAAACCGAGCAAAAATCAAACTAATTGCCCTAAAAGTTATATTGGATAATACTCCCGAAACGTCTATATTTACAGCCACTATTTAAGAAAAAAAATATTTAGGATAGATATGAAACCAGGAATTCACCCAGAATATAAACCAGTTGTATTTCAAGATACATCTTGTGATTTTGCAATTTTAACTCGCTCTACGATTAGAACTACTGAAACAATTAAATGGACGGATGGAAACACTTATCCGTTAGTTAAGTTAGAAATTTCAAGTGGTTCACATCCATTCTTTACCGGAAAACAAAAGTTGCTTGATACTGCCGGTAGAGTTGAAAAATTCAACAAGAAATACAGCAAAAAGCAGTAATATTTTTTGGAGTTTAGATTTTATTTTAGCCTCGATTATTCGGGGCTTTTTTATTTTTGTATTTAAGAAACTATGTGTTTGATTAAGTCGTTTTAACATTATGAATAAAAACATAAAAAAAATACTAATTGGTATTACAATTTTGGTCGTTATTGCAATTGCATTACTCCCCAAAATATTATCATCTTCAGAAAGCGGAAGCAATACAATACCTGGCGGCAGACCGGATATGGTTGTTCCGGTTAAAGCGCATATTGTCTTGTTAGAAACACTCGGTAATAGTGTTAAAACAACGGGAACAATATTAGCAAATGAAGAAGTTGAGCTTAGAAGTGAAGTTTCCGGTAAGATTACTAAAATACTTTTTAAAGAAGGATCTTCTGTAAACAAAGGTGATCTTTTAATAAAAATTAATGATGCTGATTTACAGGCACAGTTACGAAGAGCAGAATCAAAAGTAAAATTATCTGAGGAAAAAGAAACCAGACAAAAACAATTGCGTGATGGTAATTTAATAAGCCAGGAAGAATATGATAATACCGTTGGCGAGTTAAATGTTAATCAGGCTGATTATGATTTGATAAAAGCACAAATAGATAAGACAGAAATAAGAGCACCATTCGGTGGTATCGTTGGATTGCGATCTGTTAGTGAAGGCAGCTATGTAACTACTTCTACAGTTATGGCGAGATTACAAAATTTTAACAGCATAAAAGTTGATTTTTCAATTCCAGAAAGATATTCCGCATCTGTTAAAACAGGCGATGAACTTGAATTTAAAATCAGTGGAAGTAATAAAATATTTAAAGCAAAAGTTTATGCTATCGAACCGAAGATTGATCCTGGCACAAGAACATTACAGATCAGAGCAATCTGCAGTTCAGGTTACAAAGAATTAATACCCGGTGCCTTTGCAAATGTTGAGTTGAGTTTAAAACAAACAAGTGACGCTATACTTATTCCAACTGTTTCTATCGTTCCTGAATTAAAGGGACAAAAAGTATATCTTTATAAAAGCGGTGTTGTCATTCCGCAAGATGTTGAACTTGGTACCAGAGAAGAAACTCGCGTTCAAGTAATATCCGGATTAAGTTTGGGTGATACTGTAATAACTTCGGGTATTTTACAAATTAGACCAAAGTCAAAAGTAAAAATTTCAGAATTTAATTAGTCGTGATTTCCTAAATGAGTTTATCATCAATAAGTATTCAAAGGCCTGTTCTTGCAATTGTAATGTCAATTGTAATTATTGTATTTGGTATTCTTGGTTATACTTATTTAGGAGTGCGTGAATTTCCTTCCGTTGATCCACCGATAATTACAGTCTCAACAAATTACGTTGGTGCAAACGCCGATGTAATTGAGAGCCAGATTACAGAACCGCTTGAGGAATCAATTAATGGTATTGCAGGAATAAAATCACTTACTTCGGTTAGTCGCGATGGAAGAAGCACAATTACAGTTGAGTTTGATATTGAAGTTGATCTTGAAGCAGCGGCAAATGATGTGCGTGATAGAGTCTCAAGATCACTTTTTGATTTACCTCCCGATGTAGATATTCCCATAGTTGCCAAAGCTGATGCAGATGCAACGCCTATTGTATTTTTAAGTGTGCAAAGTGATACAAGAAACTTGCTTGAACTTACTGAAATAGCTAACAATGTTTTTAAAGAAAGGTTTCAAACAATAAGCGGTGTTAGCAGTGTTCAGATTTGGGGGGAAAAAAGATACGCAATGCGTCTCTGGCTAGATCCTGCAAAACTTGCCTCATTTCAATTATCTCCTGTCGATGTAAGAACCGCACTTAACCGGGAAAATGTTGAACTTCCTTCCGGAAGGATTGAGGGTGATGACACAGAACTTTCGATAAGAACTATCGGCAGACTTCAAACTGAAGAAGAGTTTAACAACCTAATTGTTAAAGAATCAGATGGAAGTATAGTTAGAGTTAGAGATGTTGGCAGAGCACAACTAGGTGCTGAAAATGAACGATCAATTTTAAAATTTGACGGAATCCCCACGGTTGGAGTAGTGCTCATCGCTCAGGCTGGTGCAAATAATATTGCAATTGCAGATGAGTTTTATAAAAGATTGGAGCAGTTAAAAAAAACTGTTCCTGCTGATATAAAAACATCAATCGGTTTCGATGTTACGATTTATATCCGTGAATCTATAAAAGAAGTAGAACAGACTATTATAGTTGCATTTATACTTGTTATTTTAATTATATTTTTATTCCTGCGTGATTGGCGAACAACGCTAATACCAATGCTGGTAATTCCTATTTCTCTAATTGGTTCATTCTTTATAATGTATATAGCAGATTTTTCTATCAATGTTTTAACCTTGTTGGGGATAGTACTTGCGATAGGAATGGTTGTGGATGATGCAATAATTGTGTTGGAAAATATCTATACAAAAATTGAAGACAAGATGGATCCTATTGAGGCAGGCAAGAAGGGTTCTGCTGAAATATTTTTTGCTGTTATTTCAACAACAGTTGCTCTGGCTTCTGTTTTTATGCCCGTTATCTTTTTGCAGGGATTAACAGGAAGACTTTTTAGAGAGTTTGGAATTGTAGTTGCTGGTGCGGTAATAATCTCATCTTTTGTTGCACTAACTTTAACACCTATGCTTAGTGCAAAAATACTTAAGCGAAGAGAAAAACATAATTGGTTTTATAATATCACCGAGCCTTTCTTCGTAAAATTCAATGAGACTTATAAAAGACAGTTAACTTATTTCATATCACATCGCTGGCTTGCTTTTCCTGCAACGGCTGCAGCAATAATTCTGATCTATATTCTCATTTCAATTGTCCCAACAGAGCTTGCACCTCTTGAAGACCGAAGCCGTTTGTCAATTAATGCGACAGCTCCTGAAGGTGCAACTTTTGAGTACATGGATAGGTATATCGATGAGACTGTCGACCTATTAAATAAAAAAGTTCCAGAAAAAGAAGGATTATTTGCAGTTACATCCCCAGGATTTGGGGCTTCAAGTTCCGTCAATTCGGGTTTTATTAATTTGATTTTAAAACAACCTGAGTTAAGAAATAAATCTCAGCAGCAAATTGCTGATGAAATTACTCCGCTTGTTAATTCTTTAAGCGGCGCAAGAGCATTCATAACCCAGCAGCAAACTATTGGCGGAGGCAGACGCGGCGGTTTGCCGGTTCAATTTGTTTTGCAGGCGCCAAACTTTCAACTGCTTGAAGAATATCTTCCTAAGTTTATTGATGAAACAAGGAACTATCCGGCGTTTACGATTGTAGATGTTAATTTAAAATTTAATAAACCGGAATTAAAGCTTTCAATAGATAGACAAAAAGCAAGAGCCCTTGGAGTATCTACGATTGATATAGCACAAACTATTCAATCAGCCTTTAGCGGGCAGCGATTTGGTTATTTTATAAAAGATGGAAAACAATATCAGGTTATCGGACAATTTTCAAGAGAGAACAGAGATGCGCCGATTGATCTTAAATCTACTTATGTAAAAAACACCAAAGGCGAACTAATACAATTGGATAATGTAGTTTTTGTAGATGAACAAAGTGCTCCACCACAGTTATATAGATTCAACCGATATGTATCTGCAACTGTTTCCGCGGGATTAGCACCCGGAGTTTCTTTGGGCGAAGGCATTGATGCTATGTATGAGATTGCAGATAAAGTTTTAGACGAAAAGTTTGCAACTGCTTTAGATGGGCCCTCAAAAGATTTTAAAGAAAGTTCTTCAAGTTTATTATTTGCTTTTATCCTTGCCCTTGGGTTGATTTACCTGGTACTTGCTGCACAGTTTGAAAGTTTTCGTGATCCGTTTATTATTTTGTTTACAGTTCCGCTTGCACTTGCAGGTGCGTTATTTTCACTTTGGTACTTCAATCAAACGTTAAACATCTTTAGTGAAATTGGCATTATTATGTTGATTGGTCTTGTAACTAAAAATGGAATTCTGATAGTTGAATTTGCTAACCAAAGAAAAGCCACAGGTCTATCAAAAAATGATGCGGTTATCAGTGCTGCCGCCTCCCGCTTAAGACCAATTTTAATGACAAGTCTTTCTACGGTGCTTGGAATTTTACCAATCGCACTGGCACTAGGTGCCGGCTCAGAAAGCAGAGTATCTATGGGTATTGCGGTAGTTGGTGGATTGATTCTTTCTACATTTCTAACATTGTTTATTGTGCCTGCTATTTATTCTTTCTTCTCAAGAAAAACGGCTTCAGTTACTAATGTTACGGAGTGATTTTTTTAGAAAATCAAATTAGTTGTCTAACTTTTATTCCAGCTAACTATTTGATACTTCTTGTTTTCCCCAAGTTTAAAGAGGACGAATGCCAGTTTGTTTTTGTATTATCTGCCGATTTTGTTTCCAATACCATATAGGCACAATTCTTGTCGTCCGGCATTCCTAAATGAACAAAACTTACAATTGTTTCTTTTACTTCAATAAACGATTCTCTTTTTGCAGGATTTTCCAACACTTCAAAAATACTTTCGTATTTACTGTTATGAATTACATATGCTTCAGGAGAAATGTTCTCTCTGAATTCAGAATAATCATTACCATGTAAAATTGATGTTAATATTGATACAAGCTGTTCAACAAGTGCTGAATCTTTTGCAGTTTTATCATTACCAATTTGTGGTGAGGGAAACGCAATAGCGTAAAGCAATACGATTAGTATTAACACTTTCTTTTTCATAATTACCTTATTCAGTTTACACGAACCATTAAAAAAAATTAATGCATCCGTAACGGATTAAGGATTTTAAGCTATAAATATAATTTTAGAAATCACTTTTTATCTAATATTCTATTCTAAGATCTCCGAAAGCCATATGATCAGAATAATTACGATCGCCTCCATCATCTGTTTCGATTCTCAATATTTTACCGGTACCTAGATTTAAATTTACTCCCCGACATTCTTTCCCAATCAATTCATTTCCATACACTAATTCATCATCTACAAAAATTCTAAATCTCATTTTGCCATAATAAGAGGAATAACTGCTTCCTTCTCCATAACCAGCCACACCTAAAAGCTGTCCACCTTGCTTGGGAATAAGAAATTCTGCATAAGCTACTTTTCCACCATCTTTTGGATGAATAACAACACCTTTTCGGTATCGTTTTCCACAAATGATTAATTTGTCAGTCCAATACGGTTTGTCTAATCCAATTCCAACATTAATATGATCAGAGCGGATTATTTGTAAATCAGAGACATATACTGTTTTGATCGTCGAAGCATCAAATAAATCTAGTAATACATCAGTGCGATCATCCGTAAGATATGCCAGATATATTAATTCACTACTCGAAAGCAAGTTAATATTTTCCATGGAAGCATGTTCGGGATATGTTAAAGTTAATTGTGCGTCTCTAAATTGAAGCCAGGCTCGCTGAGATGTCTTAAGGTTTTTTATGAAAATCGAATCCGATCTGTTTGCACCAATTAGCTTTTGGTAGGTATCATTAAGTTGCCTGTCGCTGTTTTCGAAATAGGTACGACTTTCCTCCAGAGTTTGCGCAAAAGACAATGTAATAGGTAGGCAAAAGCTTAGAAATAATAATAGTGTTTTCATTTATCTTTTATCCATATTGTTTGATTAGCAGTTTTTGTACTCACCTAACTGGGTTTATTCCGCTCCATCAGGAAAATAAATTAATTATCCCACTGTGGCGGAGAACACTTTTATAAAAATTAAAAATCAAGAAATAAAAATCAAAGAACTTAATTAGCAATCCATCAAATGGATTGAACAATATTTTTATATCCTCTTGACTTTGTACTTATTAAAGAGGTTAGGTGTTTAAGGAAGTAACTCACTTATAGAAAATATTTTAATAATCATTTGATATTCACCAGAATCAAAAGATAAATTATCCTTTAATTTATTTAGTTCATTTTTTGTATTCAATTCTTGCGTTATAAATAATATACAAAGTATAATATCTTTTTCTTTAATTGCATTAGCCACATTTAATAATTGCCTGTAAGCTTTTTCAATTATCATTAAATTTGGAAAGTCTTGAATAAACTTTATCTCAATCAAATAGGTATTTTTATTGCTTTTAAGTATAGCATCTATTTCAAATTTCCCTTGAATCTTTAAGTATCTTCTATCTGACATTATTTCTGTATTTTTTAACACTTCTTCTTTTAATTTATCAATTGCTAAATTTTCAATTGAAGAGGATAACGTATAAACCGTTCTTAAAGGGAAGCCATCTTGTCTAACTTTTCCTTCCTTAGCTAATTGATACAAAAATAATTCAACTGCGTGACGAGAAATATTTAAAATATTTGAAAGATAAGTTTGATTAACCGCTTGTTTTTCTTTTATTATTTCTAAAATTTGTTGTTTTTTAAGTTCATTCATTTCTTGGTCTGCACTTACGAGAATGTTTTTTTCTGCATCTTTATTAACTATAACTTTATTTTTTAATTCGGTTGAAACTTCTTCTGCATTTCTTTGTTCAATAATTGAGGAACCTGAAAGAGGGCCAATACTGGTAATTTTAAGTTCCTTTCTCCAAACCCAAATAGACAGAGCCAAAAAAAATATTCCAATCCATTCAAAAAATTTTGATTCAGTATTCTTTTCTTGTTGAATTGTTACATTTTCTGAAACTTTCGAAATTTCAGTAAAAGGTTTAGAAGGAAGCACGTAACAGAGGAAACTTGTTGTTATCAAAAAAAGTGATATGATAATCTTATATAGATATTTTTTCATTTTTCAGTTTTATCACCTAACTAATACTTATAAGGAATGCCCTACACTTAACTATTGGGCAAATCCTGATTTTTCTAATCCTAATAGTTCTAAAAAGATAACCATAGTGGCATTCCCCGCCGGTAAAAGAGGTAAGGGGATAAGAAAAAGTAGAACAGCAAAGTTTAATCATAACGTCAGTCACAACTTAAATCATATTTATTGTAAACTCAATTAAGGACAGGCAATTATTAAGTACCCCAAAGTTTTTCTTGCAGAAGCTAATTATTTACCTAAGTTACGCACAAAACTAGTTTTTACTCTAAATCCGTAAAGCAGACTTAAGTCTGCTCTATGATCTGAATAATTTATTAATAACTTTTGCGTGAGGTGTGTTATTCATCTATTCATAAATTAGGCTAAACCGAAGGCAATATCTTTCAATTTCGCTTAGAGAATCTTACCACAAAAAATGTTAAATTCTGTAGTACTTTTTTAAAAAGGATATAAAACTATATGCAAATCTGCATTTTTGAAGATATAAACTACTCAAACTTTGAGCCTATGGTTTTTTCACGTCCGGTGTATGATTTGTTATGTGGTATTGATTCACTGAAAGAAAAAATCATTCGCAGTTATGGTGATGTAAAAGTATCACTTCATTGCCGTCCCTATCTTGCAGAAATAGTGCAGCATCAGAACCCTAATTGCTTAGTAAATAAAATTGATGACGCCGAATGCCTGTTTATTAACGGAAGGATACTTGCTCCAGAAAATTTATCAGAACTTCTTCCATTACTGCCAGCCGAGGATAAAGTTTTTGTAAATGAAGAAACAGTTATTGCCGCTTATTTATCGGGGACAAACCTGCAGAATAAAATAAATTATCTTAATGATCTTTTTTCTGTTACGGATTTTAATGGACTGCCATTAAAAATACTTGATATAAAATGCGCAAACTATTTGTGGGATTTAATAAACCATAACGGAAAACAAATAGGGGAAGATTTTAATTATCTGAAAAATAGTTCTAAAGAAAATTATATAGATAAAATAAATTCATTCGTACATGTTTTAAATAAAGAAAATGTATTTATTGGCAAAGATGTTACAATTAAACCCGGTGTTGTTTTAGATGCTTCAAATGGACCAATAATTATTGATGATAATGCTTTCATTTATCCAAATGCTGTTATTGAAGGTCCTTGTTTTATTGGTGAATCATCAAAGATTAAAAGCGGCGCAACTATTTATGAAAATGTTTCAGTAGGAAAAGTTTGTAAAGTTGGCGGTGAAGTAGAGCAATCTATTTTTATGGATTACTCAAATAAACAGCACGCAGGATTTATAGGACATTCTTACATCGGAAGCTGGGTAAATCTTGGTGCAGACACAAATAACAGCGATCTGAAAAACAATTATTCTAAAATAAAAATTAAGCTGAGCAATAAAGAAGTTGATACCGGCTCACAGTTTCTTGGACTAATGATAGGTGATCATTCCAAGAGCGCTATTAACACGATGTTTAACACGGGTACTGTAGTTGGGGTTTCTTGTAATATATTTGCATCTGGTTTTCCTGAAAAATATGTTCCATCTTTTACCTGGGGAGGAGATGATTCATCAACAGTTTATGATATTAAAAAGGCAATTGAAACAGCAAAGATTGTAATGAGCAGAAGAAAAATTAATTTTGAAAAAAAAGATGAGTTGATGTTTAATGCAATATTTGAATTAACAAAAAATGACAGAGAAAAAAGAGGTTATTAATTGGAAGAGAACTTAGATCAAAATTTAGAACATAAAATAAATGAAGTTAGTGAGCAGGAATCTTCGACCAAAGATCCGGGACATCTTGAAGAGCATAAAGTTATAGATTTGTATGAAGGTGTGCGCGGGCTTGCTGTTAAAATTCTTAATAGAGTTGAAAGAACAGACGCATATCTTGAAAAACTTTTAGATAATGAATTGAGAAATGCAGAACTGAACGGACCCGATAAAGCGCTTCTATATGAAATAGTACACGGCGTTACAAGATGGATGGGAAGATTGGATTGGATACTTAATGGATTTTATAAAGGTCAGTTTTCTAAAGCTATTCCAAATTTAAAAAATGGTTTGCGCGTTGCTCTATATCAGATATTATTTTTAGATAGAATTCCAGATCACGCAGCAGTTAATGAAGCCGTTGAGTTTGTTAAAAAACTACAGGGGCAAAAACCCGCTGATCTTACAAATGCAATTCTTAGAAATATTATAAGAAGTAAAAACTCTATCAGATATCCTGATCCTAATGAAGATATAATTGGATATTTAACTGCTTATTATTCTCACCCTGCATGGATGGTTAAACGCTATCTTGATAGATTTGGCAGAGAAGAAACAGAAAAATTGTTGGGTGCCAATAATGAAAAACCATATCTTACATTAAGAGTAAATGCAATTAAAACAACCCCGGAAGAATTTAGATCTCTGTTAGGGCAGGTTAATCTTAAATATCGTCCCGGAAAATATCTTAATGAATTTGTCCAACTGTTAAATCTTACAAATATTACTGCGTGGGATTATTATGTAAAGGGTTATTTTAATATACAGGATGAAAGTGCAGGATTAGCAGTAAGATTGTTGGATGTTGCCCCCGGAATGAATGTGCTTGATTTATGTGCGGCACCGGGAGGCAAAACTGCTTATCTTGGCTCACTAATGAATAATACCGGTAAAATTACTGCGCTGGATCGTTATGATGGCAGATTAAATCTTGTACGAAAAAATAATGAACGGCTTGGATTAACTTGTGTTAGAACAATTGAAACGGATGCATTGGAATTTGAATCTGAACCATTTGATCGCGTGCTTGCTGATGTACCTTGCAGCGGTACCGGAACGCTTTCTAAAAAGCCGGATATAAAATGGAAAAAAGATATTTTTGATTTAAGAAGAATGACAGAAATGCAGCTTAAATTAATTAGTAAGGCTGCGACATTAGTTAAAGTTGGCGGAGCTTTAGTTTATAGTACCTGCTCTATAGAACCGGAAGAAAATTTTGAAGTTGTAAAAAAGTTTTTAGATTCACATCCAAATTTTAAATTTGAGTCCGCAAAAGGGAAAGTTGATGATTCCTTATTGGATGAAAACGGATGCATTCAAACTCTTCCACAAAGGCATCAGATGGATGGGGCTTTTGCTGCAAAGTTAATTAGAATTGAATAACAATAAATAAAAAATATTATGCTCGATAAATTTGCAGATGAATTAAGACAACAAAGAGAAAACAGCGGCTTAACTCTTCAACAAATGGCAACCAAAACAAGAATTGATCTCAAATTTCTTGAAGCCATTGATCAGGGAAATTTTTCTTTTCTGCCTGATCTTTATGTAAAAGCATTTGTAAAGCAATATGCTAAATCAATTGGTCTTGATGAAAACATTGCATTGAAAAAGTTTGAAGCGGCAAGAGAAGGAATTGAGTTTGATCCAAATCCGCCTGCACCGATAGAAGAAATAAAACAATCGGAGATTCCTAAAGTTGAAGCACCCAAAATAGAAACTACAAAACCAATTCAAAAATCAACATCACAAGTAAAATCTTACGTGGATGATCATAAACAAAAATCAGATGAAGATGAAAGTAAGGCTAACAGCCAGCTTATGATCTTTGGGCTAGGCGGAGTTGGGTTAATCATTATTGCTGCCTTGTTGTACTTTTTTGTTTTTAGTAAAAGTGATAAAATAATTGTTGAAGAAACTCCTATTGAAGAAGTTATTGAGCAGGGCAATCAAAGATATGTTGAAGAGGAAACAGCAGAGACATTAGCTGATGATAGTACAATTGCTACTGTTTCATCAGATAGCCTTCTACTTACTTTTTATGCAAAAGAAACTTCATGGGTTTTTATTGTGCTGGATAATAATCGCACACAGGAGTTTACGCTTAGTCCTAATTCAAAGTTCAGCATTTCCGCCTCAAGAGAATTTAAAGCTACGGTAGGTAACTCCGGCGGTGTAACTTTACAGTTGAATAACCAGCCTGTTGATTTTACAGGGCGTATTGGTTCTGTTCGTCACTTTAAATTAGATAAAACAGGAATTGTTTATTTAAATGCACCCCCAAAATTAGAACAATAGTATATGTCAGCTTCTGTTGAAAAAAAAATCAAAGAACTGCGTGAGCAAATATTAAAACATGATTATAATTATTATGTTTTAGCGGAGCCTGTTATTAGTGATGAAAATTATGACAAGCTTTTTAAAGAATTAGAAAAACTTGAGAGTGAAAATCCGCATTTGATAACTCCCGATTCTCCAACACAAAGAGTTGGTAAAGATCTTACGAAAGAATTTAATCCCGTAAAACATAAAATTCCTATGTTAAGTCTTGCAAACACTTATGATGAACAGGATTTATTTGATTTTGACAGGAGAGTTAGAGAGAGCTTACCCGATTCTGAAAAAGTTGAATATGTTGTTGAATTAAAAATTGATGGCGCATCAATAAGTATAAATTATGTGGACGGATTATTAAAAACTGCTGCTACTCGAGGTGATGGAACTATTGGAGAAGAGGTAACAAATAATATTAAAACTATTCGCACAGTTCCTTTAAGAGTTGATTTAAGTAAAGAAAAAAAATATAAGCTTAAGAATTTTGAAGTCCGTGGGGAAGTTTATATGCGTATTGCAGATTTTGAAAAATTAAACAAAGAACGCGAAGCAAACAGCGAAAAACTTTTTGCAAATCCACGTAACTCAACTGCCGGCACATTAAAATTGCAAAATCCCAAAATTGTATCAGCAAGAAAGTTAAATGTATTTCTTTATTCGCTTATAAGTGTTGATGAAGAATTTGAATCGCAGGAAGAAAATTTAAAGTTGTTGAACAGGCTCGGATTTACAGTTAATCCAAAATATAAAGTCTGTAAAAGTATTGAAGAAGTACTAAAAGTATGTAACAAGTTTGAAGACATTCGAGATACACTTGAATACGAAATTGACGGTGCCGTTATAAAAGTAAATTCGATGAACCAGCAGAAATTATTGGGAACTATCGCAAAATCTCCACGCTGGGCTGTGGCATACAAGTTTAAGGCAAAGCAGGCTTTTACAAAATTAAACAAAATTACGTGGCAAGTTGGTAGAACAGGTGCAATCACCCCAGTCGCAGAATTAGAGCCAGTCAAGCTTGCGGGCTCCACTATCAGTCGTGCAACACTTCATAACTATGATGAAATACAGCGCAAGGATATTAGAGTTGGTGATACTGTTGTTATTGAAAAAGGCGGAGATGTAATTCCCAAAATTGTTTCTGTAGTTTTGGGTGAGAGATCAAAAAAAAGTCAGCCAACACTTCCACAGGAAAAGTGTCCAGCGTGTAATTCTAAATTATTTAAGCCTGAAGGTGAAGTGGCATTCTACTGTGAAAATCCGGAATGCTCAGCTCAAATTAAAGGACGACTAATACACTTTGCCTCTCGCGGTGCTATGGATATTGAAGGACTTGGAGACGCACTGATTGATCTATTTGTGGATAAAGGATTTATAACTCACTTTTCAGATATTTATAAGTTAAAAGATAAGCGTGAAGAATTGGTTCAGATAGAACGCCTGGGTGAAAAAAGTATCGATAATCTTTTAAAGTCGATAGATAAAAGTAAATCACAGCCATTTGCTAAAGTTCTGTTTGCAATTGGAATAAGATATGTAGGAGCCGGTGCGGCACAAAAAATTACCGATCATTTTAATTCAATTGATGATATTATTGCTGCAAGTGAAGAAGAAATTTCTTCAATCTATGAAATAGGTCCTAGTATCAGTAAAAGTATAAAACAGTTTTTTCTGGATAAAAAAAATATTAAACTGATTGAAGAATTACGTAAATCAGGTTTAACTTTTACATCAGAAAAAAAAGAAATTGTGCAATCAGCCTTAACAGGAAAAACTTTTGTGTTAACAGGAACTCTTTCTTCACTCTCGCGCGATGATGCAGGTGCAAGAATAATTGCGCTGGGCGGTAAAGTAACATCGAGTGTAAGTAAGAATACTGATTTTGTTATTGCAGGTGAAAAAGCCGGATCAAAATTATCTAAAGCTGAATCGCTTGGCGTAAAGGTGTTGGATGAAACCACATTTTTAAAAATGCTTGAAGAAAACGAATAATTATGATTGATTTAATTAAAGAAAATATTTCACGATTTTTAATTTCAAGAAGATTAAAAAATGTTGTTCTTAATGAACAGGACTTTTCTGAATCACTTAAAAGATCCGGTTCCTTTTTAGTCTTGATGCCGGAAGATGAAAAAGATTTTAGGGCAAGTTATCCTGTAATTGAGCATCTTGAACATCTAAATAAATCTATAAAAATTTTAACAAGAGATTACCGAATCAGTCTGATGCCGGCTAAGTTTAGAAATAAAGCGATGGAGTTTGGTATTTCTGATTTGAATAAGTTAGATCTTCCTGCGCATAAACTGATTGAAAAATTATCTGAAATGAAATTTGATGGTGTGATAGATCTAAACCGCAAAGATGATTTATTTTATAGTTATGTTTCTAATCTTGTTAAAGCAAAGATAAGAATTGGGTTTGCAAAAAAAGGTGCCGATAAGTTTTATAATTTTCAGATTTCCAACAACGATGTTGAATCTGAAAAATCATACAATAATTTCTTAAATTGTTTAAAAATGTTTTAAGGCAATATTATGAACTTCGAAACAAAACGTGTTGGCGATATTACAGTTTTTAAGTTAAACGAGAAACGATTGGATACAAGTATCTCAGGTCTGCTTAAAGGTGAGTTTACAATGATTCTAAAAGTAGAAGGCGTAAATAAACTTATTGTTGATCTGAGCGAAGTTGAAAGCTGTGACAGCTCCGGTTTAAGCGCAATACTCGTTGCTAATAGAATTATTTCAGCAAATGAAGGACAGATAAGACTCGCTGCTCCTTCAGAAAAAGTACATACACTAATAAAGATCACTCAATTAGACAGAGTGCTTCCTGTTACAGATACTGTTGAGCATGCATTAGCAGAGTTGGGAAAATAATATTTGCAAGTTTCCACTTTAGATTACGCAATAATTATTTTTTATTTGATTGGCATTACTGCGTTTGGAAAAATTATTGGTGGAAAGCAAAAAACAGTTAAAGATTATTTTGTTGGTAACAAAGAAGTTCCCTGGTGGGTGATTAGCTTTTCAATTGTTGCTGCGGAAACGAGCACATTAACTTTTATATCAATTCCCGGTTTAGCATATCTAACAAACCTAAATTTTCTACAACTAACTTTTGGATATTTAATCGGAAGGGTAATTGTAGCACAAGTTTTTTTGCCTGCATATTATAAAGGCGAACTCTCAACTGCATATTCTTATCTTCAAAACAGGTTTGGAAAAAAAACACGTTCATTAGCCTCTGTAACATTTTTATTTACAAGAACAGCCGCTGATGGTGTTAGACTGTTTGCTACTGCTATTCCACTTTATTTAATGCTGGATATTTCTCCAATGATTGCGATAATCATAATTGCAATGGTTGCCCTGCTCTATACTTTTACAGGTGGATTAAAAGGTGTAGTCTGGGTTGATGCAATTCAAATGTTTATTTATATAGGCGGAGCAATACTTGCAGGCATATATTTGCTAAATAATATTCCTGGAAATATCGAAGAGATTTTCTCATCAGCAGAAATAACTTCTAAACTAAGTGTTTTTAATTTTGGATTTGATAAAGGATTTGCTGGATTCTTTTCTCAGCCATATACGTTGTTAAGCGGATTGATTGGCGGAGCATTTCTTTCCATGTCATCTCACGGAACAGATCAGCTTATTGTTCAAAGGTTATTGGCAGCAAAAGATCTTGGAGAAAGCAAGAAGGCTCTTGTAACCACAGGTGTAATAATAATCTTTCAGTTCGCACTATTTTTAATCGTTGGAGTTTTGCTCTATGCTTACTACGGATTAATTAATGTTAAGTCTGATGAAATATTTCCGAAATTTATTATTGAAGTTTTACCATCCGGCGTTAAAGGAATTATTATAGCAGGATTATTCGCCGCGGCGCTTTCTACACTTGCCGGATCTATAACATCACTTTCATCTTCTGTAATGTTAGATCTTTATATTCCGTTCAAAAAAACTATCGATGAAAAAAAGAATTTATTGTATTCAAAACTCCTCACAATATTTTGGGCAGTTATGCTGATTTTTTCTGCATTCATTTTTATGGAAAGTTCTAAAGCAGTTATTGAGATTGCATTGAGTATCGCTTCTTTTACTTATGGCGGATTATTGGGAACTTTTCTCTTAGGATTATCAAACAAAAAAATTTTTCAAAATCATGCCATTGCAGGGTTTATATCTGCAATTATAATTATGAGTTTCATAATTGTATTTAAAGTTGTAGCCTGGACGTGGTTTATTCTGATTGGCGTTTGTGTTACTCTATTAGTCGGTAATTTATTCGAGCTGCTAACTAGAAAACAAGAATAAACTTATTCTTGAACTTAATTAATCATTATAAGTAAAAACGTCTTATATTATTTACTTCAACTCTTTAGTGCATACAACCCAAAATTAAACTGCTTTAACTTAAACTCAATAATAAATATTCAAGTTTGAGTGTCCATTTTCGCAACTAAACCTTATATTTATCATCGTAAAAAAACATTTCCTGATCAGCAGATGATTATAGACTAAAGAGGTAAATGTGGAGTTAATAGATTATTTAATCGTTATTGCTTATTTCATTTTTTCAGTTTCAATCGCTTTAATTTATTCCCAAAGAGCAGGTAAAAGTACAAACGACTTTTTCCTATCCGGCAGAAATCTTCCATGGTATTTAGCAGGTCTATCAATGGTTGCTACTACGTTTGCTGCGGATACTCCACTTGCAGTAACAGAACTTGTCGCTAAAAATGGTATTTCAGGAAACTGGATCTGGTGGAATTTTGCCTTTGGCGGCATGCTTACTGTTTTTTTCTTTGCAAGATTATGGCGCCGTGCAGGAATAATGACTGAAGCTGAGTTTGCAGAAATTAGATATTCCGGAAAACCTGCAAGATTTTTAAGAGGCTTCCGGGCATTGTATCTTGGTTTGTTTATGAACGTGATTATAATCGGTTGGGTTAATAAAGCAATGTCATCTATACTTCAAGGTATGTTTGGAATAGATGAATCAGCAGTAATGTTTTATGTATTTGGCTGTATGATTTTAGTGGCTGTTTATTCTGCAATTTCAGGTTTGTGGGGAGTTGTGATTACAGATGCATTTCAATTTTTTATTGCAATGCTTGGATGTATTGTACTCGCTATCATTGTTGTTAACTCACCACAAGTCGGAGGTATTGCTGGATTAAAACAAAATCTACCTGATTACGCATTTGAATTCTTCCCAACTATTTCAGATGTTCCTTCGGCAGCAGGAATACTTTCGATGTCTGTATTTTCATTTCTGGCTTACATAGGAATTATATGGTGGGCATCGTGGTATCCGGGGGCAGAACCCGGCGGAGGCGGTTATGTTGCACAGCGAATGATGTCTGCAAAAGATGAAAAGCATTCTTTATTTGCTACCTTGTTTTTTCAAATTGCACATTACGCTATCAGACCCTGGCCCTGGATTTTAGTTGGATTGGCTTCACTCGTACTTTATCCGGAACTTAGCGATTCACAAAAAGGCATGGGCTTTATTTATGCTATGCGTGATTTTCTTCCTGCAGGCTTAAAGGGATTATTAGTTGCAGCATTCTTTGCTGCTTATATGAGTACAATCGCAACACAATTGAATTGGGGAACGTCATACATCATTAATGATTTTTATAAAAGATTTGTAAATGAAGGCAAAGAGGAATCCCATTATGTTTTTTCATCAAGAGTTGCTACAATTATTTTAATGCTTGTTTCGTTAGTTGTTACATTATTTATAAATAAAATATCCGGTGCCTGGGCGTTTATTATAGAATGCGGCGCTGGCGTTGGTTTAGTTTTAATTTTACGATGGTTCTGGTGGAGAATTAATGCATGGTCAGAAATTTCTGCAATGATTACTCCATTTATAATCTTTCCAATCTTAAAAAACGTTGGAATACTTTTTCCATACAGTTTATTCATAATTGTACCAGGTACAACCTTGGTTTGGTTAACAGTTACTTTTTTAACTAAACCAACAAGTGAAGAAGTGCTTTTTTCATTTTACACAAAAATTCATCCCGGCGGATTAATGTGGAAAAAGATATCATCCAAACTGCCAGATGTTGAAAGTGATTCCGGATTTTTTAGATTGTTTATTAACTGGCTAATTGGAGTTATTTTAGTTTATTCAATTTTATTTGGTACGGGAAAACTAATATTGGGTGAGATTACAGCTTTTATAGTTTATTTAGTTGTCGCAGTAATTTCCGTTTCAATTATTTATATAAATCTTTCAAAAATCGGTTGGAAAACTGTTGTAAAATAAAATGTTTGATTTAGAAAAGTTAAAAAAGATAGAACTCGTAGTTTTTGATGTTGATGGAACCCTGGTAAATGATGAAGGTGAAATTGGGGAGAGAACAAGACAACTAATACTTAGTCTAAAAAAATGTGGTGTACTTTTTTCATTTGCATCCGGGCGCTTGCACTCTGCATTATTACCATTAGCAGAAGATTTAAAAATATACTCGCCGTTAATTTCTTTGGATGGATCTGCTATCAAAAGTGTTAGCGGTAAATATTTTGTTTATAGATCTTTTCTTAAACAGAGCCAGGTTAAAAAAGCAATTGAATATTCTGAAAAATATCTTTTAAACATTGCGCTTTGTCATACAGAAGCTATTTATTTTACTGAGCAAAATTCTGTAATCCCAAAATTAATGGATAAGTTTGGTGCAGTATATGAAGAAGTTAATTCGTATGATGATTTTACAACTAAAACATTAGAAATTGTTTTTGCCGGTGATAATAGACGGGCAGTAGAGTTTGTTAGGGATAGATTAAGTTTTCCATTAACATTTGGAACTTCAGTTTCATTTTTCAGATCACAAACTCATGAAGGAATTTATTATCTTGAAGTGCGAAGATCAGGATCATCTAAAGGAAAGGCGATGCAGCGTTTACTTAAATATTTAAAAATAAAAGAAAGTAAAACCGCTGTTTTAGGTGATTGGTATAATGATCTTAGCTTATTTAAAACTAAAGGGTTAAAAATTGCAGTTAGTAATGCGATCCCTGAATTAAAAAAAGATGCAGACTATGTTCTTGCAAAATCAAATAACGAAGAAGGTGTTGTGGAATTTCTGGAAGCCTTATTAAAAGCTAAAAGTCCCCAAATATGAGTGAAGAAATAAATACTGTAAAGCAAACAGGAATTAAGAGAAAAATAATAATCGGGTTAATTACAGTAATCCTTATTGTTATGATGTTTCCTAAAGGTGAGTCTATTGAATCAGAAGTTACTGAAGGTGCAATATGGACAAATGATGATTTGATTGCACCTTTTAGTTTTCCAATAATAAAAGAAAAACAGACATATCAAAAAGAAGTTTTAAATGCTGAACGATCTGTGTATCCGGTCTTTAACAGTGTCACTCCCAAAAACAATGATTCTTTAAAGGCTTTTGCTGCTTATATAATTAGTGTAGTTGATGAAAATCTTGACAAACAATCTGATCCATACTTAAACCCCACATTCTTAAGTGCAAAAGCATTCGCCCAGTTTTTATATTTACGTAAACAGCAAAAAGATTCAAATCGCGGAAGGGATAAAACTATAGATAATTTGTTTACCTATGCGGGGAAAATTGCTGATGCTATTAATAGAAGAGGAATTTTAAATTTTGAAAGTGATGCTAAAATTCGGGACAGCATAGCAGTCAGGGTTGGAAACATAGATAGAATTGAATCGACAAGTAAATTTTATTTTTATGATCAGGCGAGAAGAGAAACCAGAAATAAGATTAGAGAACTAAATTATTCTGAAGAAGTTAAAGAAGCCTTAATTGAGTTTACAATTCATTTCGTTTATCCAAACATTGTATATAATGAGGAGGCAACTAATTTAGAAATTGAACAGGCTAAAAATAATGTATCTAAGTATGCAGGTATTGTTAATGAAAATGAAAGGGTTATCGCAAAACATGATCGCATTACTAAACAGGTTAAATTAAAGATTGAATCTTATAAAGAAGCAAAAGGGGAGTCGATAGGGTCTGAAGGAATTATTTTACAACTTATTGGAAAATTTTTACACATAGCATTTTTTATAACTATTCTTGCTATTTATTTGTATCTATTCAGAAAAAAGATTTTTTATGATAACACCAAGATTGTATTAATCTCTATCCTTGTAGTATTCGTATCTTTCGTAACTTATCTTATAAATCACATAGCAATAAAAGCACCAATACACTTTTTAATTTTTGTTCCTGCTGCATCAATGATCTTTACAATTGTCTTTGATTCCAGAGTTGGGTTTTATTTAACAGTTATTCTCTCTTTGATTGTTGGTGCATTAAGAGGCAACGATTATAGTTTTATGGCAATGAATTTTATTGCCGGCGGATTATCCGTTTATACTGTTAGGGATATAAAAAATCGTACACAAATCTTCCGTTCATTCCTTTTTATTTTAATCGGTTACACAGCATCAATATTAGCATTTGGGTTGGAAAGATTTGCTCCTGCAGAAACTATGTTAATTGAATTTGCATTTGCCGCCTCTAATGCTTTAATAAGTCCGGTACTTACTTATGGACTATTAATTTTCTTTGAAAGACTTTTTAACATAACCACAGATTTAACTTTATTAGAACTTTCTAATTTTGATAGACCATTATTGCGGGAACTTGCAAGAAAAGCACCTGGTACTTTTAATCATTCGATGACTATGGGCACAATCGCAGAAGCAGCGGCAGAGAAAATTGGTGCAAACTCATTACTTGCCAGAGTTGGTGCATATTATCATGATATTGGCAAGACAGTTGAACCGCAAGGGTTTGTAGAAAACCAGATGAACAGTCAAAATTTACATGAGAGCCTTTCGCCGGAAGAAAGCGCACATATGATTCTTAAGCATGTTAATGAAGGAATTGAATTAGCCAGGCAGCATAAATTACCGCAGGAGTTGATTGATTTTATTCCCATGCACCACGGCACAACGATAAGTACATTCTTTTATGAAAAAGCTAAAACGCTGTATGGAGAAGACAAAGTAAAAGTTGGTGATTATAAATATCCGGGACCCAAACCAAATTCCAGGGAAACTGCAATTGTGATGCTTGCAGATGGATGTGAATCTGCGGTTAGATCTATAACCGATCCTGATCCCATCAAGGTTGAAAATATGATTAGTAATATTTTTAATTCAAGATTAAAAGAGGGACAGCTTGATGATGCACCGATTACATTTAGTGATATATCAAAGATGAAAGAAGCTTTTCTTTCTATTCTTATTAGTCAGCATCACAGAAGAATTAAGTATCCTAAACAAGAAGATGCAGAACAAGGGATAAGTTCGGAAAAAGAAAACTAATGCAGATGTTTCTAAAAGAATATCTTGCTCACATCAAACTGGAAAAAAATCTCTCAAAAAACACTGTCTCTTCATACAAAAATGATATTACTGCATTCATTTCATACCTAAAAAATAAGGGTAAAGAAGATCCATCAATTATTTCATCAAATGATATTGGCGGATTCTTTAAAACTTTAAACGAACTCGGACTTTCCGGCTCATCTTCCGCAAGATACTTCTCTTCATTAAAAGGTTTCTTTTTATATCTATTGAAGAATAAATACATTTTAAAAAATCCTATTGAAAAAATTACAGCTCCCAAAATTGCAAAAAGATTACCCGGTGTTTTGGATGTAAATGAAATTGATAAAATATTATCAACACCAGAGGTTAATGATAAATTGGGGTTGCGAGACAAAGCTATGCTGGAATTATTTTATGCGTGCGGAACAAGAGTCTCTGAATTAATAGATTTAAAAGTAAACGATCTTTTTTTTGATGATGAAATTATTAGAGTGTTCGGGAAAGGCTCTAAAGAAAGACTTATTCCCATCGGCTCCAGTGCAATTAATTGGGTAGGTGAGTATCTTAAAAAAAGCAGACCTTTACTAATGAAAAAATCTAAAAGTGAAAATAATTTATTTCTTAATTCCCGCGGCTCAAAATTTTCCAGAATGGGTGTGTGGAAAATTATTGATCGCTATGTAAAGGAAGCGGGAATAGAAAAAGAAGTTCATCCGCATACCTTTAGACACTCATTTGCAACTCATTTGCTTGAAGGCGGAGCAGATTTGAGAGCTGTGCAGGAAATGCTTGGACATGCTGATATTTCCACAACTCAGATTTATACACATGTCGATCGTGATTACATTAAGCAGATTCATAAACAATATCATCCAAGAGGTTAGGTATGATGATTAAATTATTTATGAAATATTTTATGATGTTAATTTTTTCTTTAATACTATTTTCTTCCTGCGGTGATGATAACCAAAACGATGTTGATGAAGATAATCTTAATAAAGAAATTGAAAATGCAAAACTTTCAGAATTTTTTGGATTTTATTTTGTTGGAAATTATTCCGGCAATCCTTCTATTTATGTATATGATCACGAAACAGATAAATACAAAGTGTTCTGGCATTCTGATGATGAGCGCGTAATTGATCTTCTAATTTCGCCTGATAACAAATCGGGTTATTTTATTACCAAAAGAAAACAACGGTTAAAATCATCACAGCCTGCAATTGAAAAAGGCAGATTGTACCGCATAGATTTTGAAGTAAGAAAAGTTGAATCAATTACACAATTAGAAGACGGTATTCAGATAATTCCTTTCTGGATGGATCGTGATAGATTTACTTTGGTTATAAATTCAATTGATAAAACAATAGCATCTTATGTAAATAAAAATATACAGGTTTACAATCGTTTTGGTAAGCTGCTTTCAGACAATACAGAAGTTTATGATTTAACTAAGGATGGCTATCCAATTACAAAACTGCCGGCTATAAATATTACGTCACCTAACGGATTATTTAAAGTAGTTGAAAAAAATGATTCACTATTTGTACGTCAGCAGAAATCTCAAAAAGAAATTAAGACCGGATTTTTATCAACAAAAATTCAACAGTTAGCCTGGGCTGAAAATAATAAACATCTTATCATGCTTCTTACATCTAAAGAAAATGAAAAACAATCTAATGATGATAAGGGTAAATCTATTTTAACAATCTTTGATCTTCAAAAGAAAAAAACTGTTAAAATGTTTGATACAGTTGGCAGCAAATGCTTTGTGCTGATTGGTGATTTTCTGATATTTGACAGCGGGTTTGGTAAAGATTCACATATTGAAATATTCAAACTTGAGTCTTTATCAAATCATAAAACCATTAAAATTAACGGCGGCTGTGGTCTTCGTACCATTTAACAACGAAAAGAAATAATTTGAACTCATACTACAGAATACTTACCTACACAAAACCATATTGGCGGCACATTCTACTAACGTTTGTGTTCACAAACTTATTCGCAATACTAAATGGTGTATCAGTTTATCTTACAATCCCTTTGCTTGATACTTTATTTCAGGAATCTGCCTCAAAACAATCTACAATGCAAACAGGCAACTTGGAAAAATCCTCAAGCATACTTCCGGATTGGATTGATGGATTAAAAGAAGATTTAGTTAGATCATTTAATAATTTTGTCTTTAGCGGTGATAAACCCGAAGTGCTAATTAAAATTTGCTTGTTAATACTTTTTGCTTTTTTGTTTAAAAATATTTTTGGCTATCTGCAGGGATATTTTATGGCGTTTGTTGAATATGCATCAATGAAAGATTTACGTGACGACGCTTATAAACACTTGCATAAATTGCCTATTGGGTATTTTAAATCTGAAAGGGTGGGAAATATTATTTCAAGATTTACAAACGATGTTAACATTATCCAATTAAGTATATCAACAACATTTTCAAATCTTATAAAAGAACCGCTTACTATAATTGTGTTTCTCGGTATTGCTCTCAGTATAAGCTGGCAGCTTTCTTTATTTGCCTTTATAATTGTTCCGATTGCAAGCTTAATAATCGCCTGGATCGGAAATAAACTTAAGAAGCAAACCATAATTCTTCAAACTAAACTTGCAGATATAACAAGCATACTTCAGGAAACGATTTCCGGAGTAAAGATTGTTAAAGCTTTTGGAATGGAGCACTTTGAAAACCAAAGGTTTATGAATGAAACAAAAAGTTATTTCAGATTGGTCCTTAAAACTGTTAGAATAAGAAATCTTTCATCACCAATTACAGAAATATTAAGCGTAATAATTGGGGCTGTAATAATTTATTATGGCGGAATTTTAGTGCTTGTGGATAGAACACTTAATGCAAGTGAGTTTTTAGGATTTTTGTTTGCAATTTTTCAGATGATGCCTCCAATTAAAGAACTTGGAAGTGTTAATAATAGAATTCAAGAAGCAAGTGCTGCTGCCGATAGAATTTTTGAAATAATGAATATGGAGCCACATATTAAAAATATTTCGAACGCTATCGAGTTGAAAAATTTTAAAAATGAAATTGAGATTAAAAATGTTTCTTTTAAGTATGAAGATTCTGATGTGAAAGTTTTAGATAATCTGAACTTTAGTGTTAAGCGCGGAGAAATTATTGCCCTCGTTGGCCCAAGCGGCGGCGGCAAATCTACTCTTGCGGACTTAATACCAAGATTTTATGATCCAACAGAAGGGCAAATTCTTCTTGATGGTAATAATATAAAAGATGTTTCCATTGAGTCATTACGATCAAAAATGGGAATTGTAACACAAGAGACTTTTTTGTTCAATACAAGCATTGCTGAAAATATTGCTTATGGTTTAACCAATTATCCTATAGATAAAATTATTGAGGCGGCAAAAACAGCAAATGCTCATAACTTCATTAGCGAAATGCCGCAAGGATATGATACAATAATTGGGGAAAGAGGAGTTAAACTTTCGGGCGGGCAGAGGCAGCGGCTCACAATCGCACGTGCCTTACTTAAGAACCCAGAAATAATGATATTTGATGAAGCTACATCAGCATTGGATAATGAATCTGAAATTCTTGTTCAGGAAGCTATTGAAAGGTTGATGCTGAACAGAACCACTTTTGTTATTGCTCATAGATTAAGTACAATAAGGAACGCAACAAATATTTTAGTTTTGGATAAAGGTAAAATTATTCAGCAGGGGACACACGATAAATTGATTGCTGAGGAAAAAGGACTTTACAAAAAACTTTACGAAATGCAGTTTAGGGAAAATGATGTTTGAAGAGCAGATGTTAAAAAGTCGTTTTAACTCTCGGATAATTCTTTCGCTGCTAATAGTTCTTTCCATAAGTTTTGTTCTCTCTCTTTTTGTTATGCAGTTAGCGGCTGGAATTTTATTTGTTCTCTGGTTATTTGAAAAACATGATCAGCGTAAACAAGCGTTTGATATTATTTTAAAGTTCATTATTGTTTTTGGATTGGTTCGACTTATCTCAATCTTTCTATCAGTATATCCTCAAAGCAGCTACGAATCATTTTACAAAGAAGGATTATTTTACACTTCAGCCGCGGCAATTCCGTTTTATCTTAAAACTCTTGGTAAGAAATCCATACAAACCTTAATGTTAGTTTTTATAATTGGTGCCGCTATTATGTCTTTAGTTGGAAGCTCAAGATATTTTTTGAGTCAAGTTGAGCGGGCCCAGGCTTTTACATCAAGCTATGCAGTTTTTTCAAGCTATCTGCTTGCTTCTTTTTCTGTTGCACTCTTTTATCCAAAGAAGATAAAGAACAATAAAGAAATACTATCCTGGTCATTGGTTTATGTGATAATACTGATGGGTATTTTTACATCATTAGGCAGAGCTAATATTGCAATTGCATTATTGATTTTGGTAACGGCTATTTTATTCAAGCAAATTCCCTTAAAGCAAATTATTATTTTAGGAATGTTTTTTCTAATCGGGACTTTGATATACATTAATAACCCGCCTGCTTCGATGGAACAAAGAGTAGAAAACATCACGCAGCTTTCTGATAGGGACATTATTTGGCAGGGAGCTAAAGAAATAGGTTTAATTCATCCGCTACTGGGATACGGACCAAGAACATTTCATCAGGTTTTCCCATTCAAGGAAAGATTCGCTGATAAAGGTATAGGCGGATGGCATAATGATTTTTTGCAGATTTATTTTGAAAGCGGAATTGTTGGAATAATTTCTTTTATAGTTCTGCTTTGGGCAATAATAAAAACTTCATTATCTCAAATTAGAAATAAAAAAACAGATGCAGAGTTTAAGCCTCTTGCTGCATCTGTTCTTGTTTCCGTAATAGCGCTTGTATTGTCAGGTTTATTTGCGGGCTTTATAACCTCTGTTGTGTTATCAATCGTCTTTGTTTTTCTTATTTCGTTTTTGTCAAGAATAGATTTTGAAATGACTATCGATCAGAATATTTCTAATTAAAGAAATACCTAACACCTATTCCACCATTCATAGCAAAACTTGTTTCCGGTATTATGTCCATTATCGGGGCTAGTTCTATGAAAACATCAATTGGCGCATTTCGTGGAATCCAGACAAGACCGACATCAAATCTAACTCCCAATCTTGAATCATCGTTTTCGTGAAGTTTCAATCTCGCTCCCGGGCCATAATACAGTGAGATATTTTCGGTTGTGTTAAAAATATTTTTAACGTGGAATAAATAGTCAGCATGTATATGGACTCTGTTTTCACTTTCAAAAGAATAGCCCAATCCAAAATCAAAAGCTGTCGAAGAAGTAGTCCATAGTTTTGCGCTAATTGCTGTTGGCTGCCCAAGCAAAATTCCTAATCCAAATCCATTTGATTGAGCAAATGACATACTTGAAAAAACGACTAAAACCATAAATATTTTTACTAAATTGTTATTCATTAAGAATCCTTTTTGTTAATAAAATGACGGGCAAATTTAACAATAACCACTAAAGAATAAAATGTAAAGACTTGGAATAGCAAGAGCCTTTAATTAATTTTTAATCAATAATTCAGTTAATTAAAAAGTTAAAAAAGAAAAAACATGAGTGAAAATATAAGTTCTGAAATTTATACTAAAGCAAAAGAACACTCCACAAAATTTAATTCTGTTAATGAAGTTGCAATTATTCTTGCTGCGGGACACGGAAAAAGAATAAAATCACAGACATCAAAAATGCTGCACAAGATTTGGGAAATAACAACTGTAGAGCGTGTTTATAATGCCTGCAAACACGGAATAGAAAATATTAATTCTGTTATTGTTGTTGGTATAAAAGCACTTGATGTTATGGAAGTTATTGGAAAACGTGAATCGAATAAATTTGCTTTCCAGGAACAACAAAATGGAACCGGACACGCTGTTCAAGTTGCATTAAAACAAATTGAAAAAGAATTTAAAGATGGAACCGTTTATGTCCTTCCGGGAGATATGGGATTGCTTGATGATGAATCTATGAAAAAATTTAGAAATGATTTTATCTCATCAAAAAAAGATATGATGGTGCTTACAGGAATTTATGATGGCAAAGATGCAATGTTAAATTCTTATGGAAGAATTGTTAGAACAAAAGAAGGCAATGGTGATGAAAATGTTATTCGTATTATGGAGTTTAAAGACATTCTTGCTTTACCGAATGACAAACCTTACGAATTAACTTATCGAAATAAAAAATATTCTTATACAAAAGATGAGTTACTAAATACAAATGAATTCAATTCTGGTGTTTATGCTTTTGATTATAAAAAACTTGTTGAGTTGATAAATAATATTTCCAGCAATAATGCACAGAATGAAATTTACATTACTGATCTTATCGAACTGTTTAATCAAAAAGGATATTCTGTTGGTGCTGTAAGTCCAAAAGAGAAGTTTGTTGTAATGGGGTTTAATGATAAATCAGTGCTTAAAGAAATGCACGAAATTGCTCGCAGGAATGTTTATGAAAAATTAAAAAACATAATCCAAATTGATGATCCCGATGATTTCTTTATTCACGATTCTGTTGTTAGTGATTTACTTGAAATGGATAAAAAGGGAATTCCACTTGATATACAAATTGGTAAAGGTGCTTACATAGGTGATGGCGTTAAGCTTAATTACAATGTTGAAATAGGCAGGGCGGCTTATATAAAAGGCAATGTTGTTTTCGGAAAGAATATAAAGATATGGCGTATTGTTCACTTATCAACATTCCCAAATCAAACTTTAACAATTGAAGATAATGTAAAAGTTCTTTGGGGAGATATTATTAAAGGAAACATTGTAATTGGAGAAAACTCAATAATAGAATCCAGCGTAAACTTAACAGGCAGCGATGAGTTTCCTTTAAGAATCGGGAAAAATGTTTTGATTAAAGGAACAAGTTATTTATTCGGCTCAGTTGTAGAAGATGAAGTAACTATTGAACACAGCGTTTTAATTAAGAAAAAAGTTAAAGCAGAAAAAGATAAGAATGGAAATGTTAAGCAAGTCAGATTTTTTATTCCCGATACAGAGGGGAAAGAATTGTTAAATGATATTTAAAATGGGTTAATACTAAAAAAGCTCTTCAAACCGAAGAGCTTTTTACTAAAATCTAACAGACTATTTTACTGCCGTAACTTTATTTAAATGCTTTGTTAACCTGGATTTTTTTCTGGCTGCATTATTTTTGTGTAATCTGCCTTTTGAAGTTCCTTTATCCAAAATAGCGATAGCTTCTTTATACAACACTTCAAGTTCTTCTTTTTTATCCGTAGCAAGTGTTTTCTTAACAACAGTTTTAATTTTAGAATCTGTCATTTTGTTGACAACTTTTTTTCTCTCAGAGGAACGTATTCTTTTTTTTGCCGATTTATGATGAGCCATTTACAAAAAACCTTATAATTAGTTAAAAAATGTGAGCCAAATATAGGCATTGCCTCGTTTGATGTCAAACTTAGCTTTAGTAACTTTGCCCACAAAATATTTAGAAAATAGACAAAAAAAGCACTTTTTATGCTCAAAGTTAACGAGATTTATCATTCTGTACAGGGTGAAAGCACTTACGCTGGCTTACCTTGTGTTTTTGTAAGATTAACTTTTTGCAACTTAAGATGCACTTACTGCGATACCGAATATGCGTTTTACGATGGAAGAGATATTTCGATTCAACAAATTATTGATGAGATAAAAAAGTATAACTGTAAACTTGTTGAGATTACCGGTGGTGAACCGTTAGTCCAGATGGATGAATGTTTGGATTTGATGAAGCAACTTTGTGATCAAGATTTTGAAGTATTAATAGAAACTGGTGGAAGTTTGCTGATAAAAGATATTGATAAAAGAGTAAAAGTGATTATGGATTTAAAATGTCCATCAAGCGGAATGGAAAAGAAAAATCTTTATGAAAATATTAATTACTTAAAACCCGTTGATGAGTTAAAATTTGTTATCGGAAGCAGGGAAGATTATGATTGGACGATAGATATGATGAAGAAATATAACCTTGAAAACAAATGCAAGATTTTATTTTCTGTTGTGTTTGGAAAACTTGAACCAGTACAATTAGTTAACTGGATTTTAGAAGATAAATTAAATGTAAGATTCCAACTTCAGATGCATAAGTTTATTTGGCATCCTGAAACAAAAGGTGTATAATGAAAATAGCAAAAGAATTCCGTTGGGAAATGGGACACAGGCTTCCCGAACATTTTGGCTTGTGTAAAAATATTCACGGGCACTCATATAAAATGATTGTCGAGTTCGAAGGTGAGCTTGATAAAAACCAAATGGTTATTGATTATTACGATGTTGAAAAGATTATCAATCCGGTAATAGAAAAACTGGATCATTCTTTTATGGTAAATAAAAATGATAAAGTTGTTCTTGAATTTTTAGAAAAGATGAACTCAAAAAAAGTTGTTGTGGGTTTTAATTCAACTGCAGAAAATATTTGTACTTATCTGTTGTCAGAAATTAGAAAAACAGATTTACCTTCGAATATTTCTTCCGTAAAAGTTAGAGTTTACGAGACTCAATTCGATTATGCTGAAGAAACAATGAGACTAAAGTGAGAGAAAAAAAATTTCACTCAAAAAATAGATTTGATAAAAAACCTTTTAACAAATCAAAACCAAAATCATTTGATTTTAAAAAATCAAACATCGTTTCTCAAAACTTTTCAAGATTTAAACTTTATATAGAATATGAAGGCACACGTTATTCTGGCTGGCAAAAACAGGAAAATGCTAAAACGATTCAAGGCTCAATAATTAAAGCCGCAATTGAAATTTTTGGAGATGATTACAAAGATTTGCAGGGTTCAGGAAGAACAGATGGCGGAGTTCATGCTTTAAATCAAGTCGCGCATTTAGATGTTAAAACTGTTTTGGCTCCCGAGATAATCAGAATGAAACTTAATGATCTCCTTCCACATGATATTTGTATTCTGGAGATTGAAAAAACAAGTAAAGAATTTCACGCCAGACATGATGCAAAATCCCGAAGTTATATCTATCAGATTTCAAGAAGAAGAACTGCATTTGGTAAAAACTTTGTCTGGTGGATAAAAGATGATCTTGATTTTAAGAAAATGGAATCAGCATCAAAACTATTTCTTGGAATGAATAACTTTTCATCTTTTTCTGATGATGATCCTCAAGAAAAATCCACAAAAGTATTAATTGATGATATTCATATAAAAGAAGATGGCGATTTAATTTTAATAAGAATCATCGGTTCACATTTTATCTGGAAAATGGTAAGGCGAATTGTTGGAATTTTAGCAGAAGTTGGAAGAGGAAAAAAATCGGAAAAAGATATTTTGTACTACTTGAACAATAAAACTAACGAACCGGCTAAATTTACTGCACCACCATCTGGATTGTTTTTAGAGAAAGTCACATATGCAGGTGAAGTAATTCCCAAAGATTTT